>OFDD01000083.1_pt1 | contig 13829 bp, 14 predicted proteins | sample 1520451 | NCBI WGS metagenome assembly OFDD01 (sample SAMEA3696446, study PRJEB22514) | metagenome | biome: water; feature: marine; material: hydrothermal vent | place: Pacific Ocean | collected 2014-08-12 | depth 1521 m
ATCAATAGTTTTAACCAATTTTCTTATATCTTTTGAACAAAAAGTTTTTGTTGAACAATCAAAAAAGATAGAAGAAAAATTAATATCTTCTAAAAAAGATAATATAAAACATACTATCAATAACATCATATCTATTCTACAACAAAGATCTGATAATTATATGGCTATGCAAAAAAATCTTATTCAAAAAAGAACCAATCATGCAGTAAAATTAATAGATAGCATATATCAAGAAAATGCGCACCTACCACAACAACAAATATTTAAAAAAATAAAAAAATATCTTGAGTTTTTACATTTTAACAATAAAAGTGAATATTATTTTATCTATAAAATGGATGGCACTTGTGTATATGTTCCAGCCAATAGAAATCTTGAGGATAAAAACCTTATCAACTTACAAGATATCAAAGGGCAATGTGTAATTAAAAATCTTATTAAAATCGCAAAAAATGGTAGTGGTTTTAATAAATGGTATTATATAAATCCCAAAAATAAAAAAATAGAAGAGAAAATAGGCTATATAAAATTTTATAAACCTTTAAATATTTTTATAAGAACAGCAATATATGAAAGTGAAATCACTAAAAACTTAAAACACTATTTATCTAATTTTTTAAATAATTTTAAAACATTTGACAATGGATATATTTTTACTTATAACAACAAAGGTGTTACGATAGCTCATGTCAAAAAAAATCTTATAGGCAAAAATAGATGGGATTTAAAGAAAAAAGGAAGATTCCTAGTTCAAGAGATAGTTGCAAAAGGAAAAGAAAAGGGTGGAAGTTTTTTAGAATATATAGCTACGATCAACCCTAAAACAAATAAACCAGCTCAAAAAATATCTTTTGTAAACGAATTTAAACAACTACATTGGATCATAGGGACAGGTTTTTATACAGATGAATTATATAATGATATTCAAAAAAGTCAAGATAAACTAAAATCTTCTTTGGAAAAAGAGTTCCAACATATTATTATCAGTACTATTTTATTTACATTGATACTAGTTATTTTATTGTGGTTTATATTAAAGAAAATATCATTACAATTAGTAGATTATCAAAATCAATTAAAAATAAGTAATCAAAATTTACAAGAGTTAAATCGTAACTTAAAAAATAAAGTTCAAGAGAAAGTTCAAGAAGTTGTCAAAAAAGATAAACAAATTCTAGAACAGTCAAAAATGGCTAGTATGGGGGAGATGATAGGTAATATTGCACATCAATGGAGACAACCTTTATCTGTAATATCGACAAGTGCTACTGGAATTTTATTGCAAAAAGAATATGGTATGTTAACAGATGAACGACTAGAAAAATCTTGTAATGCTATCAATGACAATGCACAATATCTATCAAATACTATAGATGATTTTAAAAACTTTATCAAAGGAAATAGAAAAAAACAAAAATTTAATTTTGCCAATACTATTGATAAATTTCTTCATCTTACGGAAGGAACTATCAAAAACAATCATATTGATATTATTTTAGATATTCAAGATAACCTTAAAATAGATGGATATGAAAATGAATTGACACAATGTTTGATTAATATATTTAATAATGCAAAAGATGCATTAAAAGAGAAAGATATAAAACAAAAGCTTATCTTTATAACTGCTAGATTAGAAAAAGATAATGTAACTATCACAATAAAAGATAATGGTGGTGGTATTAGTGAAGATATTATATATAAAATATTTGAACCATACTTTACAACAAAACATAAATCAAAAGGGACAGGCTTAGGATTGAATATGACTTATAATCTTATTGTCAATGGTATGCATGGTAATATTATAGCAAATAATCAATCTTATGAATATAATGGCAATAAATATAAAGGTGCAGAGTTTACAATCACTTTACCACTTCAATAATTAAATCTACTTCAACTATTTAAAAGAAATTTTTAGATATTATACTAACTAAAATTAACAGTAGGATATGATTATATGATAACATGGATGCAAAGACATAAAAAATGGTTGGTTATTACAATTTGGTTAAGCACAATAGCATTTGTAGGTGCTGGTTTTGTAGGATGGGGGTCATATAATTATGGTTCATCAGCTGGAAGTTTAGCAACAGTAGGTGATCTAAAAGTTCAACAAAAAGATCTACAAAATGAATACAATATACTATATCAACAATATGAGCAAAAATTTGGTAATGCTTTTAATAAAGAGTTAGCAAAACAACTAAAACTTGATCAAATAGCTTTTCAAACAGTTATTCAAAAATTTTTATTATTAAACTATGGACACTCTTTAGGTTTATATATTACCAATGAAGAGGTAGCAAAATATCTAGTAACTATACCAGCTTTTTTACAAAATGGTAAATTTAGTAAAGATACTTACTTAAAAGTTTTAAAACAAAATAGAACTACACCAGCAGATTTTGAAGATCAAATCAAAAAAGATCTATTGATTAAAAAAGTTCAAATAATATTAGATACAAAAGTTGGTAAAACTGAACTTGATAACTTAAACAAACTATTCTTTTCACAAGATAGAGTATCTATAAATATTATTAATAATAGCAACTTTAAAGTTAATAGCTCAAAATCAAATGTAAAGAAATATTGGGAAGATAATAAACAAAAATATACAACTTTAGAATCTTACAATATCAAATACTATAAAGTTAAAATTACAGATGATGTTAAAAAATCTAAAAGAGCATCTTTAGAAACATATCTAAAACTTAAAAAAGGGCAACTTAATTTTTCAAATACTGCTTTAATAGATGTTAATACAAAGCTATTTACAGCAGAGAATTTTATCAAAATAAAAGATGCAAAAATTGGAAAAGTATTAAAACCTATCGAAAATGGAAAATATTTTTATATTGTTCAAGTAACCGAGAAAAAACAACCTGAGCCATTATCTTTTGATAAAGCTTACAATAAAGCAAAACAAGATTATATAGCTGTAAAAACTGCTCAACTAATAGATCAAAAAATCGCTACTATCTCTAAAAATTTTAGTGGTAAAGATGTAGGTTTTCTAAATTTTGAAAATGAGCAAAAAATTGATGGATTAACTGATGATGAAGTGATGGCATTAAAAAGAAGTGTATCATCATCTACTACACAAATCAACTCTGTTAAACTAAACAATAAAGCTGTTGTATATAAAATCACAGATTCAAAAATAGGAAAAGCTAGTTTAAATATTGATATTAAAGGATTTGTTCAAAATATTAAATCTAATGAAACAATAAATAAACTTATAGAAAAATTACAAAACCAATATTCTGTAGTATCCAATGTAAAGGTAAAATAATTTATTATGAACAATGACAAAGCTATCTTAACTCTTGATATTGGGACAACTAAAGTAAATGCTACTGTTGCTCACAACGATTTAAGCAATCGTATCAATATTTTAGGATTTGCTACAGTCAAAAGTGCTGGGATCAAAAAAGGATCGATTGTAGATCTTGATTTAGCAACAGAGTCTATTTTGGAAGCTATTAAATTAGCATCTCAAAGCTCATCAGCTACAATAGATGAAGTTTATGTATCTATCTCATCTGTGCATACTAAATGTATTAGAAGTAATGGAGCTATCAATATCAATAGTGGCCAAATAACCGCAAAAGAGGTTAGCAAAGTTTTAGATATGGTATCTTACAATGCCAATATCATACCTGATCATGAAGTGATACAAGTTTTACCACTTAAATTCAAAATAGATAATACAACAGAAGTGGAAAATCCACTAAAAATGCATGGGACAAGATTGGAAGTTTCAGCCAATATTATATCTGCTCATAAATCTGTTTTAACAAATATCAAAAGCATACTATCAAAAATAGATATTGAGAATATAAAATTTATCTCAAATGGATATGCAGCAGCTCTATCTTTAGTAAAAGATGATCAAAAAAAATTAGGTGTTATGATATTTGATTTGGGTGGAAGTGTTAGTGAATTAACACTATTTAAAAATGACTCTATCATATATAGCGACTCACTTCCTATTGGTAGTGAAAATATATCAAATGATCTATCTATATTGCTTCATACACCATATCAAGCCGCAAATATGATAAAAAATCAATATGGAACACTTTTACCATTAAACATAAGTAATTTAGATAATACCGATACACAAATCACAAAAGTTAAAATACCAATATTAGGTAATGAATCACAAACAAGTGAGATACCTTTAGCTCATATTCAACCAATTATTCATGCAAGAGTTGAAGAGTTATTATTTCTTATAAAAGATAAGATTAATAATAGTGGTTTGGAAAATTATATGGATGGTGGCATTATACTAACAGGTGGATTAACAAATCTGAAAGGAATAGAGCAATTAACCAAAAAAATATTTACCAATATTCCTATTAAAATATCAAATCCAATAAATATACAAAATGGCTATATAGATTTCAATACCCCAACTATGTCTTCTAGTGTAGGATTACTTATGTATGCTTTAGATCAAAATCCTCCACTTCAATTAGATTCATCAAAACAACTAAAATGCAAAATTGAACAAGAAAAACATGAGGAAGATGAACAAACACACTCTTTAAAAGAGATATATGAAGAACATATCTTAGAGCCTATTCCAGAACAAAAGAAAGAGGGCTTTTTTAATAAATTTTTTGGAAAATTTACAAATAAACTTGCAGAGGTAATATAATGGATAGTAGTTTATTTGACCCAGCTAATATAAATATAACAGAACAAGCACCAACAAAAACTTTAGCAACAAATGAAGCAAAAATTGCAGTAATTGGTGTAGGTGGTGGTGGTTGTAATATGATCAACCATATGATAAAAGAGGGAACTCATAAAATCGATCTTATTGTAGCAAATACTGACCTTCAAGTTTTAAGAGAATCTTATGCTCCACAAGCTATACAGTTAGGTCCAAATCTTACTAGAGGTTTGGGTGCTGGTATGAAACCTGAAATTGGAAGAGATGCAGCACTTGAAAGTATTGATGAGATCAAAGAGGTCTTAGATCAAAAAGATATAGTTTTTATCGCTGCTGGATTAGGTGGTGGAACAGGAACGGGAGCAGCTTCTATTATAGCTGAAGTTGCTAAAAACTCTGGTGCATTAACTGTATCTGTTGTAACTACCCCTTTTAAATGGGAAGGTCGAAAACGAGCTGGTTTAGCACAGCGAGGGCTTGATGAACTAAAAAAAGTTAGCGATTCAATTATCGTTATACCAAATGATAAACTTCTAAATATCATAGATGAAACTACAGGTATGCAAAATGCTTTTAAAATAGTTGATAATGTTTTATATCAAGCAGTTCATGGTATGAGTGAAGTTATACTCAAATCTGGTGCTGGTGGTATAAATGTAGATTTCTCTGATGTTAAAACTATTATGCAATATAAAGGTCGTGCTATTATGGGTATAGGTGCGGCAAAAGGAGAAGATGCACTAAAACGAGCTTTAGAAAATGCAATCAAATCTCCACTATTAGGAGATTTATCATTAACTGGTGCTCAAGGGTTAATGGTGCATTGGACAGTCAATCCTGAAGTATCTATGTATTCTATGAGTAATATAATGGAAGATATTCATGATACTGTAGATAGTGATGCTTATGTGATAGTAGGAACTACAACAGATGATACTTTAGCTGAAGATGAAGTAAAAATCACTATTGTCGCTACAGGTTTTCAAGAACAATTTGATAAAAATGAAACAACAACTAATAAATCTACTACATCTACTACACAAACCAAATATGATCCTAATGATAAAGATTACTATGATGTGCCACCATCTATGAGAAACTATAGTATCCAAATCAATTTAGATAATGTAGCTTCTTAGGAAGTTAAACTTTTATATTGAATTTTATCTTATTATAAAAAATATCCCATTATCCAACCAAATATAAATCCAAAAATATGAGCATACCAAGCTATTGGCAATCCGATTACAAAAGGTGCAAAAGATATCAATACTATCCATATCATAATAGCTTTTCTTTCAGATGGAACTCTTAAAGCATACCATCCAAGCAATACACATATAGCTCCACTAGCACCAATCACATTTGCCCAATTTGTGCTAAGAAACATATATGCAAGTGTAGCAAAAGATGTAAAAACTCCACCTACAAAATATAATATTGCAAATCTGATTTTACCCATATATGGTTCAATCATCCTACCAAATTGATACAATACTAACATATTCATAGTAATATGCCCTATTCCACCATGTATAAACATAGAGCTTAGTGGTTGATACCATAAATCATATTTGAAAAAATATATATTTAATCCAAATATAACTTTTGCACTATTTATTAAATATTCTAATACAAACATCACTATATTTAAAAAGATGATTATATTAGTGACTGATATGTTTTGTAGTTGTTTTTTCATATTTTTTACTTTGTTGATTTTGCTTTTTTTGAGATGGGACTATTATATTTACATATATCACTATAGTAATAGTCATAATTACTATAGTAACCAATGTATAAAAATTATTTATAATTGTGCTTGTTCGTCTATTGGTTTTAAATTTTTTATTTTGTAGTTCATAAATATATTCTTCAAAATCTTCTTGTTTCATATTGACTACTTATAATCTACTAATGCCTCTTTTAAAACTTCAGATATTTTACTAACAGCTACAATTTGCACATTTTGTTTTACCTCATCAGGTATATCTTTTAGATCCCTTTTATAGTTTTTAGTAGGGATTAAAACTTTTGTCATTTTTGCTTTATATGCTGCTATTAGTTTTTCTTTTAAACCACCAATTGGTAAAACTTTTCCTTTTAAAGTCAATTCTCCTGTCATAGCAATATCAGATTTAACTTTTTTCTTAGTATAAAGTGAATATAGAGTTAAAGCCATAGCAATCCCTGCACTTGGTCCATCTTTTGGAGTTGCCCCTTCTGGTATATGCATATGGATATCTTGTTTATCTAATTTTATTTTTACTAAATCTTTTACAACACTATGAGCAATTCTTGCTGATTCTTTCATCACATCACCCATATTTCCTGTAAGTTGAAGATTACCTTTGCCTGGAAAATCGATAGCCTCAATAGTTAAAACATCACCACCTACTGATGTCCATGCCAATCCATTAACAACAGCAACTTTTGGTTTTTTATCAGCTTTATCTATTTCAAATACTCTATTTCCCAAATATTTATCTATATTTTTTGTATTTATAGATACTTTTTTTAACTCTTTATCTAAAACAAACTCTTTTACTGCTTTTCTAAAAAGTTTAGCAAATACTCTTCTTAGATTTCTAACACCAGCTTCTCTAGTAAACTCTTCGATAATCAAAGATATTGTAGGCTTACTTAGTGGTATATTTGATTTTTTAAGTCCATGTTTTTTCAACTCTTGTGGTATCAAATAATCAGATGCTATATGAAATTTCTCTTCAGGAGTATAACTACTGATCTCTATAAACTCCATCCTATCTCTAAGTGGAGATGGTATATTTCCTAAACTATTTGCAGTAGCAACAAATATACAACTACTAAGATCAATAGGAAAATTCAAATACAGATCTCTAAACTGGTCATTTTGTTCAGGATCTAAAATCTCAAGCATCACTGCACTTGGATCTCCTCTGTGGTTGGCACTTAATTTATCTATCTCATCTAGCACAATTACAGGATTCATCTTTTTTGCATTTGTTAGGGCATTGACTATTCTTCCTGGCATTGCTCCCACATAAGTTCTTCTATGCCCTCTTAACTCATTTACATCTTCCATACCACCTAATGCAATTCTTGCAAGTGGTCTATGTAAAGCGGTTGCTATTGAGTTTGCCAATGATGTTTTACCAACTCCTGGAGGTCCAACAAAACACAATACTGTTCCTCTATTTTCATCATCTATCTTTTGAGAATTAAGATATTGTTTAACAGCAAAAAATTCCACTATCCTATCTTTCGCATCCTCTAGCGAATAATGATCTTTATTGAGTTGAGTCTCTACATCATTAATATCTATATCTTTTGAAGCATATTTACCAAATGGTATATTTAGCACCTCTTCAATATATGTTTGCAACATAGAAGCATCTCCACTATCTGGATGCATTCTGCTTAATTTATCTATTTGTTGTTTGACCTCTTTATATCCCAATTTTGGCATAAAAGGTTTTAGTTTTTTTAGCTTCTTTTTAAATTTATCTATAAGTTTGTTGCGATTATTATCTCCCAATTCCTCTTGAATAGTTTTAATCTGCTCTTTTAAGAAATAATCTTTATGTGTTTTTTCTATATTTTTATTTACTTTTTTTGTGATCTCATTTTGTAGCTTAAAATTCTCTATCTCTTTTTTGATATACTCAATAAGCTTTAATAATCTTGTAACAATATTTGTTTCTCTAAATAACTCATAAGCATCATCTTTAGTTAGTTGTATCACAGATGATACTAAATCTGCTATACGGTTGGCATCATCTGATTCCTCTGTAGTTTTAAGTAACTCAACAGGAAATTTTGCATTTAGTTTTGATAATGTTTTAATATTTTTATTCAACAATGATAAAGCTGCATCTACTTCGATTGGATTAGCTGTTTCATATTGAAGCACATCTACAATAGCTATCAATGGTGATGCACCTACAACCTCTTGAATTATAACTTTTTCCAAACCTTGAAATAAAACTTTCAATCTACCATCAGGTAGTGTAACTTTTCTCATAATATTACCAACTACACCTACATTGTAAAATGATGTTGTTCCTCTTTTACCTTCATTTTTAGGTGTAGTAACTGTAACAGTGATCAGTTTATTGTTTGCTATAGCATAATCTATAGATTTTTTGTTTGATTCATCATCTATAAATAGCGGTGCTATCATAAATGGATATAAAAATATATCATCCTCTATAATCAAAGGTGATTTAGCTGGAAAATTATCATAGTCTTCTAATTGCATATTACTCCTTATTCAAATACTGCTCTATAAAATGGCACATCTACATCTTTTATCACTTCAGTATGATGCCATATTTTAGTAGCTTTATTATGGTATATTTTACTCGCTTTTGGTTTATCTACTCTTGTATAAAGTTGTGAAATATTTTCTTCAAAAAGTGCCTGATCCATCAACAATCTTGAATATATAGTCTGCACCAAATAGATATATTGAGAATGTGGATATTTTTGGATAAACTCTTTTGATTCTTTAATTGTTTTATACAATAACTCTTGGTCACGAAATTGATTTTTAAAAGCTAAAAATTTAGATTTTACTTTCAAATATCTAATATAATCAAAATTTTTAGTAGTAGATGCTTTTTTAAGATATTCATCATAATAATAGTTTGCCATCATATACTCTTCCTCTTGCATATGCATCTGTGCAATAATCAATGTTGCTGATGCTAAAAGTGGTGAATTTCTATGCTCTGCCTCAAGTGAAGTATATGTATCATCTGCAGCATCTAGTTGGTATCTTGAGATCTGTTTTAACATCTTGTTATACCAATAAATAGCTGGTTTGTTATATTCTACATTATCTTTTGATGAACAAGCTGTAAAAATAGATATAGCTACTAAAAATAATATTATTTGTTTATACATATTTGAGTTATCCTTTTTATTTTAGAAAGTAGATTTTATCTAATTTTTCATTAAAGATAGTTATAATATCGACTTATTAGATTATTTAGGAGCAATACTATATGAAATTAACATTTATAGGAAACGGTAATATGGCACAAGCTATATTAAATGGATTGTATGGTCAAACTTATAAGATTGAAGTTATAGGAAGAGATCAAACAAAACTAGAACAACTACAAAAACAACTTCCAAATATCACCATAGGTGTATTGGATGATAACTTTGATATTAATGGTAAAAATATAATTTTTTGTGTCAAACCATACAATTTAAAAGAGGTAGCAGATAAATTAACTGGGGTAGCAAATAGCTTTTATTCTGTATTAGCAGGAACTACATTAAACAGTATCAAACAACATATCTCATCAAAAAGCTATATAAGAGTGATGCCAAATGTTGCTGCTAAGTTTAATAAATCTATGACAACACTTACAGGTGATAGTGCAAACAAACAAGATGCTATTGAGATTTTTAACAATATAGGCACAACTTTATGGCTTAGTAGTGAAAATGAACTAGATATCGCTACAGCAGTAGCCGGTAGTGGTCCTGCATTTTTAGCATATTTTGCAAATGGTATTATGCAAGGTGGTATTGAAGCTGGATTAAAACAAGAGGATGCCAAAATCTTAACAACTGCACTTTTTGATGGATTTGTGCCACTTTTAGAAGATGATATGCCAAATGATATTATTAAAAAAGTGATGAGTCCAAATGGAACAACACAAGCTGGATATGAATATTTAGTAGAAAATAATATTGATAGCTTCATAAATAACACAATCAAAACTGCTTACCACAGGGCTTTGGAACTTGCAAAAAGCTAAAGGGTTTATTCTATTTGAAGTTTTATTATCATTTATTTTAATATCAATTTATATGATACTGATAATAAAATTTTCTAAAGAACTAAATACTGACAATAGATATTTACAACTACAAAATATTGAGAACTCTTTTGCATTAGATCAAAACAGCACAGATAGCAATTTTATATTTATCAAATGAAAAAATCATTTTTAATTTTTGAAACTATCATATCAGTTATACTTTTTTTAACTATATTTCTTACATCAACATATCTTATACTATATATCAATAACCACAATAATCAAAACTACAATACCAATCTAAATAAAATAAAACTAGAAACTACCAAATTATTTTTAGAACATACCTTACAAAAAGAGAAAAATCTAAACAATATAACCTATACAAACAATCACCTTTTTTATAAAACATATCTCTTAGATGACAATATCACTTTATTTGAGAGTAACAAACAAAACAATATATATAATATCGATATAAAATATAATGATATACTGTGTAATAATATAATATTATATGTAGTTAAATACACAATAAACACGGATGGGTGTTATAATGAAAGTTAAAGTTTATAACATGGACGGTTCCGAGAAAGGAGAAACCGAATTATCTGCGGTATTTGAAACAGAATACAGACCTGATTTAATTAAGAGGGCATTCTTATCCTCATTTACTGCAAGATTACAGCCAAAAGGAGTAGACCCAATGGCAGGTAAAAGGACTTCTGCGAAATCAATCGGTAAAGGACATGGTAGAGCAAGAGTTAAAAGAACAGGACAAGGAGCGGGAGCTTTCGTTCCACAAGCAGTTGGTGGAAGAAGATGTCACCCTCCAAAGGTTGAAAAAATTCTTCACGAAAGAGTAAATAAAAAAGAAAGATTAAAAGCGTTAGCTAGTGCAATAGCAGCATCCGCTAATGTTGAAATGGTAAAAAGCAGAGGACATGCTGTTGAGACCGTTCCATCAGTTCCATTAATCGTATCTAATGATTTCGAATCTCTCAAAAAAACAAAAGAAGTATTGGAGACATTCAAAAACTTAGGTTTAGATGGAGATGTTCAAAGAGCAAAAGACGGAATAAAAATTAGGTCAGGAATTGGTAAATTAAGAGGAAGAAAATACAGAAAACCAAAAAGTGTTCTGGTTGTTGTAAGCGGTGCATGTGATGCGGTTAATGCTTCAAAGAATCTTCCCGGAGTAGATGTAATATCTGCCAATGATTTAGGTGTAATGCATATAGCACCTGGTGCCGATGCTGGAAGATTAACACTTTGGACAGAATCAGCGGTTGAAGAAATAAACAAAAGATTTTAATTATATATAGTTAAGTTACTACAACAATAATACAAGTATATCCATTGAGGTGAATGGTGTGGATGCTTTCGATGTTATTAAAATGCCAATTATCAGTGAGAAAACAATGAAACTCATTGAAGAGGAAAATAAATTGGTATTTTATATTGATAAAAAGGCTACAAAAGCCGATGTAAAGAATGCCGTTAAAGAGTTATTTGATGTAGAAGTTAAAAATTTAAACACATTAATTACTCCGAAAGGTAAGAAAAAGGCATATATTAAATTAAAAGATGAATATGATGCAGGAGAAGTTGCTGCTAGTTTAGGAATCTATTAATAAATGGATAACATAAAAATATACCATAAAACACATTAATACACTTAATTAGGTGATATAATGGGTAAGCGATTACAATCCCAAAATAGAGGTAAAGGAACTCCTAGATATACCTCACCAACCCATAAAAGAAAGGGAGCGGTAAAATATAGGAAATTCGATGAATCCGAAAGAAAGGATAAAATTGTTGGAACAATAATCGACATACTCCACGACCCTGGAAGGAGCTCCCCAGTTGCAAGAGTAAGATATGATAATGGGGAAGAAAGATTAATTTTAATTCCAGAAGGTATGAAGATTAAAGATACTATTGAATGTGGAATAAGTGCTGAAATAAAACCAGGAAATGTTTTACCATTAGGGGAAGTTCCAGAAGGTATTCCTGTATATAATATTGAAACAATTCCCGGAGACGGTGGGAAGTTAGTAAGGTCTGGTGGTTGTTATGCTCATGTAATTACCCACGATGTAAGTAAAACAATAATTAAATTGCCATCTGGACATATGAAAACTTTGAACCCTATGTGTAGAGCTACAATTGGAGTAGTTGCTGGTGGAGGTAGAAAAGAAAAACCTATCACAAAAGCAGGTAAAAAATACCATGCTATGAAAGCAAAAGCTGTATTGTGGCCAAGAGTGAGAGGTGTTGCAATGAATGCAGTAGACCACCCATTCGGAGGAGGAAATACTCAGCATGCAGGAAAACCAACAACAATATCAAGACATACTTCACCGGGTAGAAAAGTTGGACACATAGCGGCAAGAAGAACTGGGAAAAGATAATTAAGTTAATTATTTAAGTTAATTGAATACACATAAAACATTGATATAATTATGGTGAAACCATGGCAAAACAAAAAAAGTTTTCTGGAAAAGGTTCTGCTAGAAGTAAGAGAAAACAAAATAGAAAACAAGTAGGACCAAGAAGAAGAGTGGAATTCAAATATAAAGGATTCACATTAGGGGAGCTCCAAGAAATGCCTATTAAAAAGTTCATGGAAATAGTTCCTTCCAGACAAAGAAGAAGCATGAAAAAAGGAATTACTCCTAAACAGAGAAAATTGGTAATGAAAATCAAAAAAGCAAGAAGATTGGCAAATAGGGGAAAAGACCCAAGAACAATCAGAACACATTGCAGAGATTTCGTAATTACGCCTGAAATGATAGGACTTCCTTTTGGAATCTACAACGGTAAAGAATTTATCGAAGTAAAATTAGTTGAAGAAGCAGTTGGAAGATTTTTGGGAGAATTTGCCCCATCAAGAAGAGTTGTTCAACACGGTAGCCCAGGTATGGGAGCTACAAGAGGTTCAATGTTCGTTCCAATTAAATAATCAAATAAATATTCTTTTTTATTTTTTCTCCTTTTTTTTTTTGCATTATAATTATAACATATTTTATGTAATTTTTGTTTAAACATTAGAAATTTTTTTTATAATCCACAAAACAAATCCTAATATAAGCATACTTATAAATGCTGTTATAATACTTCCCGCTTCAAATCCCACAATTTTTCCTATTGCAAAGCTTCTGCTAAATTCCACATTGGTAAAAATATGCCAAGAGCTAAAGTTATTACAAATCCTGCTATTGCCATTATTAAAATCGGCTCTATTAATACGGCAATATTATCTACAATATCTTTATATTTACCTAAATAATAATTACTAATTTTTTGTAGCATTAGTACAAGTGAACCGCTCTCTTCTCCTGCGGATATCATTTGAATTGTCAAATTTTCAAACA
>OFDD01000088.1_pt1 | contig 13434 bp, 12 predicted proteins | sample 1520451 | NCBI WGS metagenome assembly OFDD01 (sample SAMEA3696446, study PRJEB22514) | metagenome | biome: water; feature: marine; material: hydrothermal vent | place: Pacific Ocean | collected 2014-08-12 | depth 1521 m
ATTCGAATTTGTTTCGAATTTCGATATTCGGATTTCGAATTTCTCAACTTTCGGAGTTCCGAAAGTTGAGTAAACAAACCAGCAAACTCAGTGGAGATAAAACGCATTGTTTTCTCCTTCAATATTAGCCCCTGGTCTGTAGCTCAATTTTAGCCAGGAAACAAGAGAAAAGCCGTGGACAATAAACAAATTTATAAACAATTCTCCTCTTCACTTAAGGATTTAAAAGAAAAGAATCTGCTACGGTCCATTCCTGATATAAATCATGGCGCGGATTTATATTTAAATTTTCAGGGGAAAAAATTACTCAATCTGGCCTCCAATAATTACCTGGGCTTGAGTCAGGCAGAAGTTTTAAAAAAAGCAGCCTCAGCAGCCATCAAAAACTGGGGGACATCATCTGCTGCTTCACGTCTGGTCACTGGAAATTTTTCCCTGTACAGTGAACTGGAGGTTGCTGTAGCCAGATTTAAAACACAGGAAAAGGCCCTGGTTATTGGCTCAGGATACATGGCCAATCTATGCCTTATGACCAGCCTGGCCCGGAGAAAAACCCTTGTCTTTTCAGATCGTTTGAACCACGCCAGCATCATTGATGGCATTATTCTTTCAAGGGCCAGACATATCCGGTATCGCCATAATGATATTGAACATTTACAATACTTATTAAAAAAACATGCTTCAGCCGCGCAAAAAATTTTAGTCACAGATACGGTCTTCAGTATGGATGGAGACCTGGCCAGACTGGAAGAGATTGTAACCCTTTGCAAAAAATTTAATGTTTTCATCGTGGTTGACGAAGCCCATGCCACAGGAGTGTTTGGCAAAGGCCGGGGACTGGCCCATGCCCTGGGCCTGGAAAAGGAAATAGACATACACATGGGCACATTCAGCAAGGCCCTGGGATCATATGGAGCTTATCTAGCTGGCGCAAAAGAGTGCATTGACTGGATAACAACCACAGGCCGGCCCTTTATTTATTCCACTGCCCTGCCCCCAGGTGTAATCGGCGCCAACCTTGCAGCCATAGAATTCATCGCAGAACATCCTGAAACAGGAAACAGGCTTCTGGAAATGAGCAGCCATTTGCGCGGGAAACTTAAACAACTTGGTTTTAATGTGGGCGACTCTGCCTCGCAAATTATCCCTATTATCCTGGGAGACATTGAAACAACCCTTAAGGCAAAAGAATTTTTACTTAAAAGAGGCCTTTATGTAGCTGCCATCAGGCCACCTACCGTGCCCCTAAACACATCCCGGCTGCGACTGTCCTTGCGCGCTGACCTTAAAAAAGAACACCTGCAACAAATTGTGCATGTTTTTGAGAAACTTGCACAGGAGGTTTTATGACTGACGTGCTCTTTATCTCTGGCTGGGCAGGATACCCATTTTTGTTTCCATCTTTAAGCAAAAACACAAAATTTTTGCTTCCCTTTGTGCAGGAAGAGCCGGAAGATATAGCCTGCCAGGCCCGGAATTTTAAGGGATCAATTATTATTGCCTGGTCAACTGGCGCGCATATCTTACTGTCCCGGCTTGATGAGATTAAAAATAAAAACATATTCCTGCTTGCGCCTTTTCTGGATTTTACTTCTTTTACTCCTGAATGGGTCTTAAACAGGATGATTCAGGGTATAAAAAAAGACACGCACAAGGTGGTGAGCAAATTCTGGCAAAAATGTGGTATTAAAAAACAATATACAGCGCCAGAAGAGGATGGGCCAGGCCTGATTGATGGACTTAAATTTCTGTCCAGCTCAAAAATTAAACTTGAAATCTCTGACTTGAAATCCAGGCTCTTCATTGTCCATGGCCGGAAGGATAAAATTGTACCTTTTAAGGCTACTGAACAACTATGCTCACTTTTATCAGAAGCAGAGCTTATAATGCTTTCAACCGGACATTATATCCCTGAAGAAACAATAAAGCAGCTTGTTTATGCAAAAACAGATACAAAAATATTTTGACCAGGCAAAAGACACTTACAAACAAGAGGCCCATATTCAGAAAATCGTAGCCAGGGAGTGTCTGCAATTTGTTAGCAAAAATCACTTTGATTGGGTTCTGGAGATTGGTGCAGGCGGAGGACTCCTGACAGAGGCTGCCACAAGCAGGCTGAAAAGCAAGTACTATGTAGCAATTGACCTTTCCCTGGCCATGCTAAAAACCATTCAAAAAAAAGATCTCATCCAGATCCAGGCAGATGGAGAAAGGCTGCCGTTTAAGCCCGAATCGTTCGACCTCCTTTTGAGTTCATCTACCATGCAATGGTATCAAAAAGGCGTACACAGTATCGCTGAAAACCTGAAGTTTTTAAAGAAAAACGGCCAATTTGCCCTGGCCTTTTTTGTCCGGGGAACATTCAGGGAACTCGCCTATGCCAGTGAGGTTACCGGATTTGGCTCGGTTTATCCCCTGGACGCAGCCAGAACATATATCGACTTTTTTTCCCGCCTGAACATCAATTTTGACGCCAGCCAAAAAACCTACACCATTTATTACCCTTCGGTCAGAGACTTTTTGCAAAGCCATAAAAAGACCGGAGCAAGATACACCCGGCAAAAAAAGGCCCTGAGCAAAAAAAGATATCTGGATTTTTGTAAAATCTATACCCGGACTTTTGGGGAAAGGGGCAAAATCCCGGTAACCTATGAGGTCCTGTATTTATGGGGAAAGGTTTAGTTCGTGTCCAACAAAGCCGTCCGGACGAAAAGCAATGTAAAATTTACCTTGATTTTTTTACATCGCCATGTCAAAAATTCCTTGATTTTTTTACACCAATCTTCAAAACATGGAATTTGCTCCTATGAACCTTGTGCAAAGAAAATTATTCAACGAACTTTTACCCTGGCTGGATGACAAACGAATTATCCTGATTAAGGGCGCAAGAAGAACCGGCAAAACCACCCTTCTTCACCAACTCAAAAATTATCTTGAAAAAAAAGGGGAAAATACGGTTCTTTTCACAGCCGATCAGGAAATTGACACTCCTTTTTTTAAAAATTCCAGATTATTTTTTCAATTTGTAAGAGATCAATATGTCTCCTCAGACAAACTTCTCTATGTTTTTATTGACGAATGCCAGTATTTACCTGAGGCAACAATTTTTCTGAAAACACTCCATGATATTTCACAAAACAAAATAAAATTGATTGTCACCGGTTCATCCTCACTTGATCTTTTAAAAATCAAAGAACCTCTTACAGGCAGAAAATTGGAATTTACCCTGGAAAGATTTTCCTTTTCAGAATATTTAAGTGCACAAAGCGAATATAAATATACTCAAACTTTTAAAATACCTGATCATTATGAAGAATTAAGGTTATTTTATGAAATATATAAAAACGACCTGGAGCATCATTTTATACAGTACAATAATTGGGGTGGTTATCCAGAAGTCAGCCTTGAAAAGAATATCGACAAAAAAACAATCTACCTAAAAGAAATTATCAAGACATATATTGAAAAAGATGTGGCGCAATTCTTTAAAATTGGCAACACTACTCAATTTAACAACCTGATTAAATTGTTATGTTATCAAAAAGGGCAATTATTAAACAAATCTGAACTTTCCAACACACTTGACCTACATCACAAAACTCTGTCCAGTTATCTTAATATACTGGAAGGGACCTTCATAATTACCCGTCTCAAACCATTTTACACCAATATAAGAAAAGAAATCTCCAGAATGCCCAAACTCTTTATCAACGATCCTGGAATTATCAGATATTTTATGAGGTCTGACTTTTCAGACTTTGCTTCCATTGACGGCAATCTGGTAGAAAATTTTGCGTTCACCCATCTCAAATTAGAATGCCCGGAACTGTTTTATTACAGAACACTCTCCAGAGCTGAAATCGACTTTATTGCCCAATACGATAATTCTCTCATACCTATTGAGGTAAAATTCCGCAAAAGAGCCTCCATACCTGTAGCCCTCAAAAATTTTATCTCCAATTACAAAAACAGGATCAAATATGGGCTTATGCTAACCCAGAATATAATGGACAGAAAAGATAATATCTATTTTTTGCCAGTGACCTTGCTCGATTTTATTCATCTGGGCTGAGACCTGAACAGGAAATCGGATTCAGGTTTGAATAGTTGATTTTTCGAGTCTGGATGGTTATTGATAAATCAAAATGCAAGGGTTGATAAAAAACAGAAAGCCAGAATACTAAGAGGTGATAAAGTGAACACACAAACATCCACAACCACAACTTCATCCTTTTCCTTTTCATCCCTTATCCTTCATCCTTCGTCCTTTCTTCTCCTGCTTGTTTTTCTGCTGCTGCCTCATTTCTGTTTTGCTGCTAACACTACTGGCACCAATACCAGCACCGGTTTCACACAGGCAGACAGAGAAAGGCTTATTCGTCTGGAGGCAACTCTGGAAACCTTCATGAAGGCCACCAACATACGTTTCCAGGAAATGCGTGAAGATATGAACAGACGGTTTGAAGCAGTTGACAAACGATTCGAGGAAATGCGTGAAGATATGAACAGACGGTTTGAAGCGGTTGACAAACGATTCGAGGATATAAACAAACGATTCGAGGATATAAACAAACGATTCGAGCAGATGTATTTTTTTCTGGAAATCATCTGTTACACTTTTGCTGCCATTGCCATTGCCAATTTTGGCTTTGTATTCTGGGACAGACGTAGCCTGCTCAGACCCTTGAAACAAAAAGTAAACAAACTGGAAGAAACCCATGTCTCACAGGAAGAATTTACCTCTATCAAACAACAATTGACTACTGTACAGACTAGGCTCAAAAACCTGGAAGAACTCTATAATAACATATCCAGCAACCATCAGACCGCCACAATTTGAAATCAACGGTCTCCTTAATATTATACTCCTCAAACTTTAACACGCGGCAAAAAGCCAAGATGTTCTAAAAGACAAAGATCTTCCTCCAGTGTCCTGCCCGTAGTGGTGAGATAATTGCCAGTCATTATTCCACTTGCGCCAGCATAAAAAACTAAAGGATGCAACTCTTTGAGATTTTGCACTCTACCGCCACAAATAATTATTTCCTTATCCGGCAAAATATAACGCAGAATGCTGATAATCTTTAAACACCTTAATGGGGTAAGATAATTTTTATTTTCCAGGGGCGTGCCAGGGATGGGGACCAGAAAATTTACTGGTACTGCATCCACATCTAAACTTTTAAGTGTCTTTGCGAGTTCAACAACCTGGTCATCACTTTCTCCAAGGCCAAAAATCCCGCCCGAACATACTGACAACCCGGCCTCTTTGGCCTGTTTTATGGTCTGAATGCGCTCATCATACTCATGGGTGGTGCAGATATTTTGAAAAAAACTTGCTGCTGTTTCCAGGTTATGATGATACCTGGTAAGACCTGCCTGCTTAAGTTTTGCCATCTCACCTTTATTAATAATTCCCAGTGAGGCACAAAGATGAATATTTTGATCTTTTAACCCATTAAATACGTCACAAATACGGTCAATTTCTGTGGCAGATAAACCCCTACCTGACGTAACTAAAGAGTATCTATGCACATTTGTTTTTGCCAGGGATAGACCTAAAGAAATCAACTCCTGGCTGTCTTTTAATGGGTAAGAAGGGACATTGGTTTTAAAGTGAGCTGATTGAGCACAAAAATGACAATCTTCAGAACAGTGCCCGGATTTGGCATTGCAGATGGTGCACAGATGAATCTCACGGCCAAAAAAATGTTCCCGGATAAGGTCTGCTCCAGCCATTAAAGCAAAGACCTGTTCGTCTTTAACCCGGACAATACTCTCCAGTTCCCCGTCAGATAGGTTACGATGGACGGCTTTCTCTGCCAGCTCGACAAAAAGTTTACGCATCCTTTTTTAATTACACCAGGCCAGCAAAAAACTCAATTGCTCTTCTTGCCTTTAAAAACAATCCCATTCTTGACGCTATCCGCGATTTCAAATAATCACTTGCTTTTCATAAGCTTAAAAAAAATATGAGGTAAGTTAAGTTGAACAAAGAGCATTCAAAAGAAGAAAGTCAAATCTTAAAACACCGCGGGGAAAAGGCCAGATTTCTTCAAGATGCTGGAATCCCTCTTTATCCCAATACCTTCCGTAAAAATACGGATATTGCTGATATTTTAGACAAATATGGCTCACTCACAGATGAACAACTGGAAGAAGTTGGCGCTGACACTGCTGACTTTGTGGTAGCTGGCAGGATTGTGGCCTTGCGATCTTTTGGTAAGGTAACCTTTTTTCATATCCAGGACCATTCAGGAAAAATCCAGGTCTATGCCCAGCGCGATTTAATCGGCCCTGAAAACTATAAAATTTTCAAAAAATACGACATCGGAGATATTGTCGGCGTTAAAGGGGGCCTGTTCCGCACCAAAACTGGCGAACTCACGCTCAAGGCCGAACATATTGAGCTGGTAACCAAGTCCATGCGCCCGTTACCGGAAAAATACCACGGCCTGAAGGACGTTGAGACCAGGTACAGGCAACGATATGTGGACTTGATTGTTAATCCCAGGGCCAGGGAAATTTTTATCAAACGTACCAAAATTGTCCGCTTCATCCGCAACTTTCTGGATGCCAGAGGGTTCATGGAAGTAGAGACTCCCATGATGCAGCCCATTCCAGGCGGGGCAACTGCCAGACCTTTTGAAACCCATCATAATGCCCTGGATATGAAGCTTTATTTACGCATTGCTCCTGAGCTCTATTTAAAAAGACTTTTAGTAGGTGGTTTTGAACGCGTCTATGAAATCAACCGTAACTTCCGCAACGAAGGCATCTCCACTCAGCACAATCCAGAGTTCACCATGCTGGAATTCTATATGGCCTATGCTGATTTTCACATGCTCATGGAACTTACTGAAGAGCTATTTTCCAGGTTGGCCCAGGAAATCTGTGGCAGTACCAGAATTACCTACCAGGGTCAGGAAGTTGATCTAACTCCTCCCTGGAATAAGCTTTCCTTTTATGAATCTCTGGAAAAAATAGGTGGCCTTAAACCAGAAGAATATCAAGATTACGACCGGGCCAGGGAATTAGTGCAGAAACTAGGGGAAAATGCCCAGGTTGGCGAAAAGCTGGGCAAGCTCCAGGCCAAACTTTTTGACATCCTGGTTGAACCGAAACTTGTTCAGCCCCATTTTATCTATCACTATCCAACAGACATTTCTCCTTTATCGCGTAAAAATGAACAGGACCCAACCATAACTGACAGGTTTGAGCTTTTTATTACAGGTCGCGAAATGGCCAATGCCTTTTCCGAACTCAACGATCCATTTGATCAGCGGGCCAGATTTGAAGAACAGGTCAGGGAAAAAGAAGCAGGTGATGATGAAGCCCATCGTATGGATGAAGATTATATCCGGGCATTGGAATACGGTATGCCCCCGGCAGGCGGTGAAGGTATTGGCATAGACCGTTTGGTCATGCTCCTTACAGATTCTCCTTCCATCAGGGAGGTCATACTATTTCCCCTTTTAAGGCCAGAGGTGACAACTGCTTAACAAAATTGGTGTATTGGTTATTGGTGTATTGGTAAGTGACAATTGCTTAACAAAGTCAAAATTATTTAGATGAAGGAACTTAAGAAGATGGGAAGATGGGAAATCAGGCAACTCTATAGTTACAATCACCACCTTACTCTCCAATCTTCTCAACTTCTTATCTTCTCATCTTCTTTCCTTTAAAGATATTATGAAATTCGAACTCTTTGTCTCTCTGCGCTACCTTCTAGCCAGGCGCAAGCAGGCCTTTATTTCCATAATTTCCCTTATCTCCATCCTGGGAGTGGGCCTGGGAGTGGCGTCTTTGATAGTAGTTCTGGGAGTTATGAACGGATTCAGCCAGAACCTGCGGGACAAAATCCTGGGTGTGAACGCTCACGTTATTGTAATGAGCTACCAGGGAGGCATTGCCGACTATAAAGAGCTCAGCCAGAAGCTAAGTGCTATCCCGGACATCAAAGGCATAACTCCCTTTATCTATTCTGAAATGATGCTCAGCGCTCCAGGAGGAGTTAAAGGTGTGGTCTTGCGTGGCATCGACCCTGATGCTGCAACAACAGTGCTCGGGCTTGCTCACGACATGATAGAAGGCAATTTAAAAGACCTTCAGAAGCCAGGTCATTTTCCAGGCATAATCATTGGGCAGGAACTGGCCAATCGCTTAGCACTCTTTGTGGGCAGCAAGGTGAACATCCTTTCACCTACAGGCAAAAAATCAGCAGCAGGTTTTTCCCCAAAAATAGAAATTTTTGAAGTGCGGGGCATTTTTAAAACCGGCATGTATGAATACGATTCTTCTCTGGCCTATACTACCATTTCAGCCAGCCAGAAAATGCTGGGTTTTAAAAAGGATCTGGTCACTGGTCTGGAAATCCGGCTGGGAGATGTTTACAAAGCAGAACTTATTGCCAGAAAAGTTCACAAAATCCTTGGAGGCTATCCCTTTTATGTACGCAACTGGATGGAAATGAACCAGAACCTGTTTTCCGCTTTAAAACTGGAAAAGACAGCCATGGGAGTCATTCTGGCCATGATTATCCTTGTTGGCTCATTCAGCATCATCACTACCCTTGTCATGCTGGTCATGGAAAAAACAAGAGATATTGCTATTTTGATGTCTATGGGCGCAACCACAGCCATGATCCGACGCATATTCATGTTGCAGGGATTGATTATTGGCTTTATTGGCACAAGTCTTGGCTATATTCTGGGGATATCCATTAGCTTAATTTTGAAAAAGTATCAGTTTATCAAACTGCCAGCAGATGTCTATTATCTGGACCACTTACCTGTTCTTTTGAAGTGGCCGGACATGATTGCCATTGGAGTAACGGCTATGCTTCTTTGTTTTTTGGCCACTATTTACCCGGCCAGACAGGCAGCCCGCCTCAAACCATCTGAGGCTTTAAGATATGAGTGATGTTTTATATCTCCTGAAGGGCTTAGGCAAAGAGTATAAAACTGCGTCAGAGCAGATAACAGTACTCAGCCAGATAGACCTGGAAATTAAGCAGGGTGATAGTATAGCCATTTTAGGGACATCTGGCTCAGGCAAAAGTACTTTGCTCCATATCCTGGGCACTCTTGATTTGCCATCATGGGGAGAAATCACTTTTAAAGACTTTGACCTGAAAAGCATTGATGACAAAGAAAAAGCAAATTTACGCAGAAAAGAAATTGGTTTTGTTTTTCAATTTCACCATCTTTTGCCTGAATTCAATGCCCTGGAGAATGTGGCCATGCCAGCCATTATTGCAGGGTATAAGATGAGCAAAGCCAAAAAAATGGCTGCTGATGCCCTTAAGCAGGTAGGTCTGGAACAACGGTTGAGCCATAATGTGACAACTCTGTCTGGTGGGGAAAAACAGCGCGTGGCTATTGCCAGGGCCATATTGCTTAAACCACGAGTTCTGCTGGCTGATGAGCCAACAGGCAACCTGGATGAAAACACTGGCGAAACCATTGGACAATTATTGCTCAGATTAAATCAAACCCTGGGCATGACCCTTGTTGTTGTTACTCATAACCACAGTCTGGCCCAAAAAATGAACAAAAAACTAAGACTTCATCAGGGAGTATTGCATGAGCTACAAGACATATAACTTCCGGCCAATGTTATTACAAACGGCCAGGTTATCCTTTTGCTTTTCAATAGCGAGAGCAGCAAAAGCCGCAACAGCAGTATTATTAGCGATTGTTTTCTGCCTGACTACTACTGCCTTTGCCCGGGATCTGACTAAAATCAAACTTTTGGTACTGCCTTTTGAAGTCAATGCCGCGCCTGATCTTCAGTATCTACGAGAAAGCCTGCCCAAACTCCTGATTCAATCTCTACGTGAACAGGGTTTTCTTGTTAAAGACTTTCAAGAAACTTTAAAGATAATTGATGAGCAGCAAATTGAATATCTTGACCTGGCAACTGTTAAAGACGTAGCTCTTTTAGGTAATGCCCAGTATGCTGTTTACGGCACGTTCTCTCAGGTGGGAGAAACCATCAGCATAGACGCGCGGCTGGTGGAAGCCTTTGGGCTTAAATCTCCCAGAGCATTGTTTGTGGTCAAAAAAGGAACCATTAATATCCTGCCAGCCATTGAGGAACTGGCAGCAAAGATAAAACTGGAGCTCCTCAAAAAAGAGCGCATTGCAGAAATTGAAGTTAAAGGGACCAAAATCCTGGACAAGGACGTAGTCTTGCTACGCTTAAAGATCCAGAAAGGTGACATTTTTGACCCCAAACAAATCCATGCTGAACTAAAAAGGCTCTTTGAGCTAGGCTATTTTGACGACGTACAGTTCAGAGTATCAGATCTGCCTGAGGGAAAAAAAATCACGATTATTGTCAAAGAAAAGCCTCTTATCCAGGCTATTAGTGTTATTGGAGCTGATGCCATTGACGAAGACGATATTTTAGAGGTCATGTCCACCAAAACCGGCTCAGTGTTGAATCCCAAAATCCTGGCTGAAGATTTAAATAAAATCAGGGAATTATACCGCAAAAAAGGCTATTACCAGGCCAGAATAAGCTATAAACTGGAACAGACTGATCCCAGACAGGCACGCTTAAACATCGAAGTCAAGGAAGGAAAAAAATTATATATCAAAAAAATCCGCATTAAAGGGGCCAAACAGATTGATCCAGACGAGCTCAAAGACCAGCTAGCATTGTCTGAACGGGGATTTTTCTCCTGGCTCACAGGCAGTGGAGTGCTCAAAGAGGAACTATTGGAGCGCGATGCTGCTGCATTGGAAGCCTACTATGGTAACCGCGGTTTTTTTGATGCGCGTGTGGGCCAACCTGAAGTGGAATTTAAAGACGATGGCATCTACATAACCTTTAAGGTCATTGAAGGCCCACGCTATAAAGTGGGGACAATTGACTTTAAAGGAGATATTATTGTCCCTGAAAACAAACTATATGCCATCATCAAACTGGACGACCTGGCCAGAGAAAACGAATTTTTTGACCGCTCCATCATGCGCCAGGACTTACAAAAATTGGCTGATTTTTATACTGACTTTGGATTTGCTTTTGCTGAAAGCGATATCAAACTGGACAAAGATGAAAAAAATAGAAAAATTAATGTAACTTATATCCTGAACAAAGGCCAGAAAGTATATATCCGCAGGGTGACCATTGAAGGCAACACCAAAACCAGAGACAATGTAATTTTAAGAGAACTACGCCTTTCTGACGGTGATTTATTTAGTGGCTCTGCCTTACGCAGGTCTAATGTCCGCTTGAACAAACTGGATTACTTTGAAACAGTAGATATCCAGACTGTGCCTACGGACAGGCCGGATCAACTGGACCTGAAGGTTAAAGTAAAAGAAAAACCTACAGGAATGCTTTCATTGGGCGCTGGCTATTCATCTCTGGATAAATTCTTTGTTGCAGGCCAGATCCAGGAACGCAATCTTTTTGGCAAAGGATACGTCCTGGGGCTTAGAGGCACTTTTAGCGGCCGTCGGACAAGTTATAATCTCAGTTTCTGGAATCCACATCTCAATGACTCCAAACTGGGCATTGGTACTGATCTTTACTGGACTACAGAAAAATTTTTTGATTATGATAAAGAATCCACCGGTGGCAAGATAAAATTTGCCTATCCATTGGGAGAATATACCAGGCTTTACTGGAACTATCGTCTGGAAAAATATACCATTGACAATATAGCGAGTGATGCTAACGAAGATATCAAAGATATGGCTGGAGAAAATTGGGCCAGTGCCATTTATGTAGCCGCTACCAGAGACACAACAAACAGAAGACTCAATCCTTCACGCGGCACTATTAATACTTTATCCGCTGAAAATGCAGGCGGGTTTATTGGCGGGGACGATAACTATATTAAATATTTTTATGATTTCAGCTTTTATCATCCCATACTCAAAAAGCCAATTTTTCACTGGCATGTCCGTTTAGGCTATGTTATGCCCAATTCAGATGAACCAATTCCATCTTTTGAACGATTTTATATTGGCGGTATGAACAGCGTTCGCGGCTATCCTGGACGTGAGATAGCCCCTAAATATGATAATGGAGACTATAAAGGCGGAGATAAAGAATTCTTTACCAACTACGAGTTACTATATCCCCTGAACAAAGAAATAGGCCTCATGGGGCTTGTCTTTTTTGATGCTGGTAATGCATGGGATGAGGACGAATTTAAATTTGAGCTTTATCGAAGTGTAGGTGCCGGGATTCGCTGGTACTCACCACTTGGCCCATTGCGCCTTGAATATGGTTTGGCCTGGATAAACTCTATGGAGAAAAATACAGCAAACTGGAATTCAGCGTCGGGCAATTTTTCTAACAAAATTTGCAAGGACATCAATGAAGACAATACAATTTGTTTTCCAGGAAATTGAACGTCATCTTGAAATTTTGCAATACACAATTAATGAAATTAATAAAATTCCCAGATTAGACACTTCCATCTTTGACTATAAAAATATTGTAGTATTATTAGATGCATTTATTTTCAGATTTGTCAAATTGCAAAATACTATAGGCGAGAAACTATTTCCTGAAACATTTGAAATTGTGACTGGCAAGTCCAGAACAGATGTAACATTTATAGATATACTTAATATTTTAGAAAAATATCACTTTTTACCTTCTGCTTCTAAATGGCAATATCTCCGTCAAATACGAAACGATCTTGTTCATATTTATCCCTGGGACAGCAGTTTACGGCTGGAGGCCATCAAAGCAGCACTCAATTCATCTGAATTCATGATAAAAGTCTATCAAAACATCAAAAAACGGCTTAATGAATAACTGCCATCGCAACCAAACAAAAATCAGATTATCTGCTTCTACTATCCAGATAATCAAATCATTGACCAGGCAATTTTTTGGTAAACAAAGTAATGTCTGGCTTTTTGGTTCAAGAGTATTGCCTGATCACAAAGGGGGAGATATCGATATTTATATTGAGGTTGAGACAACAGACAACTGGTATGATAAAAGAATCAATTTTCTTGTCGCTTTAAAACAAAAAATAGGGGACCAAAAAATTGATTTAATTCTCAAACCAAAAGGCTGCCAGGAATGTATTTGCCTTGAGGCAAAAAACAAAGGAATCAATTTAAACCAACTTAATATTTAAAAGGAGTCTAACATGAAAAAAATTATTATTAGTCTAACAATGGTTTTAGTCTTTTCGTCACTGGCCCTGGCCCAGACAAAGCTGGCTATCATCGACATGAAAGAGGTCATCTCCAAATCAGAGCCCGGGCAAAAGGCTATGGATGAACTAAAGAAAAAATTTGATAAGATGAAGCAGGGTCTGAAGCAACAAAGAGAGGAGCTGCAAGCTCTGCGCGAAGAATTGCAAAAACAGAGTCTGGTCCTCAGCCAGGAAGCCAAACAGGATAAGGAGTTGGAGTTCAAGCGCAAAGTCAGGGACTTTCAGGATATGTTTCAAAC
>OFDD01000089.1_pt1 | contig 13311 bp, 9 predicted proteins | sample 1520451 | NCBI WGS metagenome assembly OFDD01 (sample SAMEA3696446, study PRJEB22514) | metagenome | biome: water; feature: marine; material: hydrothermal vent | place: Pacific Ocean | collected 2014-08-12 | depth 1521 m
AATTTCGATATTCGGATTTCGAATTTCTCAACTTTCGGAACTCCGAAAGTTGAGTGAGGTTATTGGTTGTTTTTTAACAGAAAATTATGCTGGTAAAAATCTTTTTACAATTTCAATACTTACTTTTAATTGTTCCAGAGCCTGAGTTAAGTTATCTATTTTTTCTGAGCGTACCATATTGTCTTCTGGTGTATATTGAGGGCAATGCAGAAGCGGATGAGCATAAGAATAATTCTGCTCAAAATCACAATAATCAATATTCATGGCCAGCAATGTATGGATTTTTTTGCATCCCAGAGGAGTGCCTCTGAGCCGTGACAGTTTATAGTCCACCAGGTGAGGATTATATTCTGGCAGGTGTTGAAACAGATAATGGAGCAGGGTCTTGCGCCGTTTTAAAAAGCCAATAGTGCCAAAGAGTATTTTTTCTGCACGCAAAGATATTTCTTTGCTCTGGCGGCAGGTTGCAATGATCTGTCCCAGGGCAGCGCACCGCTCAGAAAGCAGGGCCAGTTCAGGATATTTGTCTGCCCATTCTTTATGTTTAGGGTGGATGATGATATTTTGCTCTCCTGACGGTGGGAGTTTATTTTCAATCTCCTGCAAAGAAACTGGTTGAACTTTTTTCAGGACTTCGAGTTGTTGCCAGACATCCTTATTGGGCTGATCCAGAAAATATGATTGTCTGCCTGAAACCCTGTGAATGCCAAGGGGAAGCTTTACCAGATTGCCAAATCCTTTGCCCTGAAGTTTGTCCTGTTTGGGAAACAGTTCCAGATGGAACACAGATATATCTTTGTTCAATTGCAGTACAATAGGGTTTAGCAATCGTCTTGCAGTGCTTGCTGGCACTGGTTCCCTGAAGAAATACCAGAAATGGTATCCTTTGCCACCGCTGAACTCAATTAAGGGTTTAAAACCTGTTTTCTGGCTGAGTTCTGGAATGCGCGTTAAAAGATAATTGCGTTCTCTGCGCAGAATATCTTTATCCTGCGCGGTGGGCTTTTGTTTTTGTCTGAACTCAGGGGTAATATCCACATCAATCACAGCAAGCTTTACTGTATTGTCTGAACGCAGAAGATAAATGCCATAAGTCTTAAATCCTTTTAAATGTTCCTGAATATCTTCAATGGTCATGGGCCGTCTTACTGGCACATAGCCCTGCTTTTTTTCTTTTTTATCTGCCCATTGTCTGGCAAAACAGTTTTCCCTGCCCTGGAAAAGAGAAAAATAAAGTTTGAGCAGGGCTGTTTTGTTTTTTTCCTCTTCAAATGGTGCTTCAATGCCATTTTCCTGCTCTGTATTTTCTGCAGATTGAGCAATGGATAGAGGAAGTTTATCTGCCAGTTCAGGATGCTTAAGCAGGGCCTTTGCTCTTAATTCAATGGCACTGTCGCGTTTTTCCAGCATAATAAGATAGTGAAAATGTTCCTGCCAGGCTGCCATAAAATCAGGATAATGTTCATTAATCCAGTTCAGTGCTTCCAGGGCAAGGTCTGTTTTACCTGTTATCTGGATTAATCTGGCCCATTCCAGTGCCTGTTCTGGAGTAAGGTTCGCCCAGATATTTTTATTGGCAAGTGTTTGATAATGCGTTTCATTTATCTGACCCTTGAAGATAATTTTTTTCATCCTGGCAATAAGTAGTGCGTAATCAGTTTTTGTTTCTGTTAAGGGTGTAACCTGAGCAGTCATGTATTCCTCCTGTTGTTTTTGTAGAACAAACGATTAAACAGCCTGTTTGAGTTTGGGCAGAAGAGGATAATCAGGCCTGAAAGCGGTTAATTCATCCAGCATTGCTCTGGCTTTGTCCTTTTGATTGAGCTTTATGTAATTTGCAGCGGCCCAGAACAGTCCATCAGGGTCATGGGTGTTATAAACATCCAGGTGAAATTTATCTGCTTTTTGTGCCCATTGCAGGGATTTTTCATAATCTTTTTCCTGAAAAGCAATCTTGCACAGGCGAATAAGGGCACGGTGTCTGGAACGGCGATCTCTTTGACTGGAATCAATCAAGTGTTTTCTGGCCTGTTCTTTTTGACCTAAAGAAACCAGAATATCAGCCAGTGTCCAGATGACAAAGTGACGGCGTTTTTTGCGTGGAATTCTGCTAATGGTTTCCAGTGCCTTTTGTTTTTCTCCCTGTCTGAAGAGTGTCCGGGCCAGAAGTTCGAGTATATAGTCTCCATCTTCAGGAGAAGAAAATGAGGCTGCAAATTCCAGAGCTTCCCTGGCCTGCTGAAACTTGCCCATCTGGAACTGGATCTTGCCCAGAGCAAAATATTTGTGTTTGCAATGGATATAGTCTTTATGGTTGTCTTCCTGGATACATTTTTGAATAGATTTAAGTGCCTGCTTGCACTGTTTTTTATCAGCCTGACAGGATGCCAGATTATACAGGGATTTGATATAGTTTTTATATTCCTGATGCCGGTTCTTTTTCTGCTCCTGGGTGTATTTTTCCCAGTTCTGGACTGCTGTTTCAAAAATAGGCAGGGCTTTGTCAGGTTTATTTTGAATGTGTTTGTAGAGCATGGCCTGGCGATAATAGGCAGTTACCCGATCCGGCCTTATTTCCTGCGCGCGGCGAAGATGCTGGTGCGCCTTTTTGATACGTTCTTTTTTCTCACTGGATGGCAAAATAATTTCTTTGTTTTTCGCTGCATAGAGACTATTGTACAGGACAAATCCCAGTCCAGAATGATAGTGAAAATTGTCAGGATCATATTTCAGGCAACATTCAAATTCTTTGATGGCTTCATCAAAACGCTTGAGATGTGACAGGGCAAAGGCGATTTCACGTCGGATAGCCAGATCAAAGGCAAAATGGATAATCTCTGGCTCTTTTTCCTCAAGTGGATGGAAAAGCTCTATAATTTCTTCCCATCTGTTTTGTTCACGCAAAAGAGATATTTCAGCCAGACAGGCCTTCTGGCGCTGGAGAATTTCTTCCTGCAAAAAGGTATCGTCTGCAAGCTGAGATAAAAAGTCATCATTTGATGTAGATGAACAGATATTTGAATGTGCTATAGATTCGGTTTGTACTGTTTCAGTTGCCGGAATATTTTTATTGGGTAAAGAAATGATTCTTGCTGCCTGTGTTGTCATGATTTTTTCCTCCTGTTAAAGGTTGATAATGAAGGTTGCTTTGTGTAAAACGCTTTACTGATATAGATGAAGCTGAAGGAAAAAAGGTGACAGGAGTTTTGAATGGGGTGGCCTGAATTTCTTTTTTTTATGTCGTGTCCTGAAAACGAGAAACCAATTCGCTCGTTTTTGCAGAGGCCAGATAAACTGAACCTACCACTGGATGTGGATTTGCTGGAACAAATCGTAATCCGTGCGAGGCGTTTACTCCTGCCTTCCCTCAACTCCCTGTTTGAGCGTGCCCTTCTGGCTCATATTCTTATTCATAATAATATTCCCGGACTGGTTGATTGGGCAAAGAAATATTTTGTGCTGGAAAAGATTTTGCCAGGACTGACCTGGCAGGCCATAGAGCAGGGTAAGTGGGGCAGGGTATTAATCCCTGTGACAGGATCAGACGGGGCCAGGATTATTTGTTTGATAGCAGGTGTAACAGATGTTTCTTTTTCTTTAATCTGTCCTGATTGGGCCAGAGAGATTTTTTCTTTAAAAAGCATAAACACTCTGGAACAGACAATTGATATGATCCTGACTCGCACAGGCTCTGATAAATCTGTTTATATTTTTCCTTTGCTGGAGCATGGGGCCAGGATAGAAGGTGGATCATTTGCCCTGGGCCTGGCACTTGGCCTGCTTTCATTAATCAAAGGGGAACAAATCTATCAAAATTTTGTTGCTACTGGCAATTTGCGCCTATGTGATGGAGCTATTTACGTTGATGATGTGGGAGGCAGAGAGGAAAAATATAAGATAGTGAAACATTATAACTTCTCATTGTTTCTTGTTCCTTATGCTAATACCTGGCTGGCAATGCAACAAAAAGACCAGTTGTCAGAAGTAGTGTGTGTCAGAGACCTGGACCAGGCATGGATATGGGTAAAATTGTATGATGAAACCAATGCGGATGAACTGAAAAGAACTGAACTTTTAACAACGCCTGCTGGTTTTGTTGATAATTGCCTGGGTGTTAAGTGTGAAACCCTGCGCTGGTTTTTGACTCAAAGGCTAAATCAGGATCTGGTGGATGAAATTGTTGCGGATGAAAAGATAAGCAGTGCTTTTGTACGCAATATAGGTATTTGTATTGCAAAGGAACGTGATAGAGCGGAATTGCTACTCAATTTAGATGTAAATCCTGACAAACTGGCATCTACAAGCAAATCCAGTGCGTTTTTGTGGTGTGTTTATAAATTCAAATTAGCCACGCATAAGGGTTTATTAACAGAAGCAAAAAAATGGTCTGAATACGCAGAGCAGTTTTTGCCTTATGCTAAAATAACTAATAAAAAAGAGGTTGTCAGTTTTATCAACAGCCGATTTGTGCATGAACGACATAATAATTATGTATTTAAACCTTATTTTTCTTCTTCATTGCAAAGATATATCGATCAATTAGAGCCTTCGCAACCGGATATGGAACTGGGAAAATTGTATGGCACAATAGCACAAAATTATGGTTTTTGTGGCCCTGAATATTTAAAAAAAGTTGAGTGCTATGTCAGATTGGCACAGGAAAATTTTGGCAATGGCCAGATAGATGAGCCTGAACTTCAAGAACAGTGGCAGCGTGAGTTTTCAATTCTGGCCTATGCCTATCTGGATGCTGGCAGGATAGGGCAGGCAAGAGCAGCTTTGTGGGAGTATCTGGGGATTAGCGCGTGGACAGAATTTAATAGACAACAATGTTGTGACACAGCCCTGTCATATCAACAGGCGCTTTTAGTGCGTTATCTGGCTGATTCTTTGAATGATGCAGAATATGGAGCTGACAGCAGAAATGTGTTTGCTGAATGGAAAAATGAATTTTTGAATTGTTTGAAACGTATAAGATATGAAAAGCGATCACATCCCTGGCAGTTATGGACGTATAATCTGGGGCGGTTATTGGCTGAAACTGATGAAATTGAACTGGCTAAAAATGCCTGGCAGACATCACTTGATCTGTGCTTTTGTGGAGGGGAAACTGTTGTTGTAATGGGGCTTTTGCCTCTGGCAGGATTGTTTAAATACAATTTATATGGGGCTGAAGAAAAGCGCAAATTGGGTGAAATTTTTGATTTGTTGCAGAAAACCAGTAGCCTGAGCCGTAAACATTTTAGTGAATTGCTGGCCTGTCAGAAAGAGGAAGATGTTTTAAAGCTGGTAGCTGAGAAGCCGGAAAAGTTTTTTCCATTTAGTTACAGATAGAAGAGTCGCCTGCAAAAAGTTGAAACGCGTAAATTACAGCTAGCGGGGACAGGCGAACGGGTAATGATTTCAAATAGTTACAATCGTCACAACGCTCGTTCGCCTGTCCCCGCACGGAAAAAATTTACTTTTTGCAGGCGACTCTAAAAAGGTCAAATTTGAGTTTTTGCAGTTAAATCAGATAAAAAGGAAGTGTGGGTGAGTGTGAGGTAAAAGGAGTGAGTTATGCAAAAGTTGCCCATAGGTAAGAGTGATTTTAAGACTCTTCGGGAAAATAATTTGTACTATGTGGATAAATCAGGATTGATAGCTGAAATAATCAATGAAAATAACGATGTTTTATTAATCACCAGGCCGCGGCGCTTTGGCAAGACCCTGAATTTATCCATGCTGGAGTGTTTTTTTGATATAGAGGGTAAGGGCAAAGGATTGTTTGAGGATTTAAAAATAACAAAGATGCCAGAATATAAGGAACATGGTAAGTATCCGGTAGTATTTTTAACCTTAAAGGACTTAACAGAGCTTGACTATAAGTTGTTTCTCAAAAAGATGGCATCAATAATGGCAGAGCAGTATAGAAAGTATGGAGAAATTATTGATGCTGTAGATGAAAGAATAGTGTTTAAAGAAGAAGTAAACAGGCTTCAACATAAGGAAGCAGATGAATCTGAGCTACAGGATAGTCTGTATAATTTAGTAAAATATTTAAATCATTATTATCAACAAAAGCCAGTATTATTAATAGATGAATATGATATACCGATACATTCAGGCTTGTTAAGTGGCTATTATGAAGAGGTAATATCTTTTATGCGTATTTTTTTGTCGCAGGCATTAAAAGATAATCCTGATCTCCATAAGGCAGTATTAACAGGATGTTTAAGGATATCAAAAGAAAGTATTTTTACAGGTTTGAATAATCTGACTGTGGCAGGGGTATTAAGTAAGAAATTCAGGGACAAATTTGGCTTTACACCAGAAGAATGCAGAAAGCTATTAAAAGATTATCAAATTGAATATAAATATGACGAGGTAATGGACTGGTATAATGGTTATAATATTGAAGGTCAGGAAATTTTAAATCCCTGGTCAGTATTAAAATATATAGATGAAGGTAAGCCAGGTGCATATTGGGCCAATACATCAGGCAATGAGCTGGTGAAGCAGTTAATTAAGCAAGGCAGGCCAGAAGTTAAGAATAAAATATCAGGTTTGCTGGAAGGGGAGAAAATAGAGAGTCGAATTAATGAAAATATATCTTTTCCAGACTTAAAAAAAGGCGAAGACAAAATATATTCATTGTTATTGTTTAGCGGTTATTTAAAGTGTGAGAGGCAGTGGTTGAAGAGTGGCAAATATTTGACCTGCGAATTAAGCATTCCCAATACAGAAGTGGAGATCATCTATGAGGAGATAATAGCTCAGTGGCTGGAAGAGGGTTATGGGAATGAAAAGCTGAGACAGATGTGTCAGGCACTGGTAAGGGAAGACATAGAAGAATTTGAGACTATCTTGCAGGATTTTGTGGTGACAACATTGTCTTATTTTGATCCTGAGAGGGAAGAGCCAGAAGCATTGTATCTGGGCTTTATAGCGGGATTATTATTGAATCTATCGCCGGAGTACAGGGTAAGGACCAATCGAGAGAGTGGTTTTGGCAGATATGATGTTATGGTTAAGCCAGAGGATAAGAAGAAAAGAGCGATAATAATAGAGTTAAAAAGCGTGCAAAGGACAAAGCATAAGGACCCTGAAAAGGCGATCAAAGAGGCATTTGAGCAGATAGAGGAGAGAGCTTATGAAAAGGGACTTCAGGGTGAGGGTTATGAGAATATAATGAAGATGGTAATAGTGACAGATAAGAAGGAAGTGTGGGTGAGGGTGAGATGAGGGGTAAGGGATAAGGGGGAGATGTTGTAGAGGGTGTAGAGGGGATAGTTGAAATTTGTAAATAACAAAATAATTTATGAGGATTATAAAAATGAAATTGCCTGAATTAAAAATGAAAAAACATCACAATTATGTTGCATTTTTTTTAACACTTGCCTGTAATTTAAAATGTTCATACTGTATCAATGCTCACGGAAATAATGATAATGTAAGAAAGGTTGAAAAGCATTTATCAGGAGATGAATGGATAAAAGCTGCAAATAGATTAATTTTAAGAGATGATCTTCCTTTAACTTTGCAAGGTGGTGAGCCATCTTTACATAAAGATTTCTATAAAATAGTAAATGAAGTAAAATCTGAAATAAAAATGGATTTGCTTACAAATATGATGTTTGATGTTGACGAATTTATAAAAAATGTTCCTGTATGGAGATTTACAAGAGAAGCACCTTATGCTGCAATTAGAGTGAGCTATCATCCCGGCCAAAATGATATTGATGATTTAATCAAGAAAACATTTAAGATGCAGGAAGCAGGATTTAGAGTAGGTTTGTATTCTGTGCTTCATCCTGATCCAGAAATAAAAAATCATATCCTGGAGGTACAGGAGAGATGTCTAAAGACCGGGCTGGATTTTAGAACAAAAGAATTTCTGGGCTATTACAAAGGAAAGCTTTACGGAACATATAAATATAATGAATCTGTTGATGGAGAAAGGTTAAAAAGATGTCAGTGTAAAACAACTGAGCTTATTGTTGATCCCGGTGGCTTTATTTATAGATGCCATGCAGATTTATACAATCATCGTAATCCAATAGGACATATTCTTGATCAATCTTTTTCCATTGATGAGCTTGATCAGTTTAGAGAGTGTCATTTTTATGGACAGTGTAATCCTTGCGATGTTAAAGTGAAAACAAACAGGTTTCAAATTTATGGTCATACCAGTGTTGAAATAATTGATATAGTGGAGTATTGATTCGCCTGCAAAAAGTCGGAACTCACAAATTACAGCTTGCGAGGACAGGCGAACGGGTAATGATTTCATAGTTACAACCGTCACAACGCTCGCTATCGCTGTTCGCCTATCCCCACACCGCACGGAAGGAAAAATTTACTTTTTGCAGGCGACTCAGTTAAGATAGTTCTCATTTTCTTTAATCCATTTATAGATATCATATAAAATTGTCCGGGCATTGAGTTGAGGTTCCCACCCTGTAATATGTGTTACTTTAGAAATATCAGAGATATAAATTTTAATATCACCTGGTCTGTTATCTAATTGAGATGAGATTAAAATTTTATTGCCAGTAATTTCTTCGCATAATTTTGTAGTTTCACATAAAGAGAGATTTATCAATTTGCCTCCACCAACATTGAAAATTTGTTTATTTACCTTCTTAATATTTAGAATTTCCCATTCTAGCAATCGACATACATCATTAACATGTAGCAAATCTCTTACTTGTTTTCCTGTTCCACCAAATCCAATATATTTTAATTCTTTTTTAAAGTAATGAGCAAGCATCCATAATGTAAAAACTCCTTGATCTACTTTACCAAATTGCCAGGGACCTGCAATTACACCAAATCTATTTATAACATATTGAAAATTAAATAATTCAGAATATTCCTGGATGAATAATTCACCTGCTAATTTGGTTGCTCCATAGAGAGTCTTTGCGCCGCTGAGTGGAAAATTTTCTGAAATTCCATTTATAAAATTTTTATCAGTCCACTCAAATCTTGTTTCATTTTCTTTAACTGGAATAAGATTGATTTTTTTATATGGATATACTCTACTAGTTGATAGAAATATAATATCAGAATGAACTCGCTTGCAAAATTCCAGGCAATTTATAAGTCCTATTAAATTGGTATTAACAAGATAATATGAATTACCATCTAGTCCGGCTACAACTGATGGTTCAGCAGAACATTCAATTATAATATCTATGTTCTGCCTGGCTAAAAGAAAAAAATCTTCAGAATTTCTTATATCTCCATGAATAAACACAATATCATGATTTTTTAATCTAGGAATATTTAGTTCACTACCTCTTCTTTTTAAATTATCAAGGACATAAATTCCCCAATCGGGATAGTTATGTTTTAAATAAATTGCAATATTACTTCCAACAAATCCAGCTCCACCAGTAATTAGAATGTTCATATTATCTCCACCACGCCTTTTTTATAGAGATAACTTTGATAATCATATATTTCTTCAATAATTTTTGTTAGTGAATACGTGTATTTCCACTCTGGATAGTGTGATTGAAACTTTGAAATATCCGAAATATACCATATATGATCGCCTGTTCTGTTTTGTTGAGAATATTCATAATTGAGTTTTTTTCCTGTTAATTCTTCGCATATTTCGATTGCTTCAAGGATTGAGCAGTTTGAGAATCTGCTTCCACCAGCATTATATACTTCTCCTTCACGGGGATTTTGATAAAAATGCCAGAGCATGTTGACCAGGTCGTATGAATGAATGTTGTCCCTTACCTGTTTTCCCTTATATCCATAGATATAGTACTTTTTTTCCCGGATGCAGCATCTCATAAGATAGGAGAGAAATCCGTGCAGCATTGTGCCTGAATGAGCAGGGCCAGTTAAACATCCTCCTCTGAAGCAAACGGTTTTTAAATGAAAATACTTTCCATATTCCTGTACTAAAATATCTGCAGCAACTTTACTTGCCCCAAAAAGGGAGTGAAGAGATTGATCTATACTCATTGATTCATCAATACCATTGTAATATTTATGATTTTTCGGTATTTCAAATCTTTTTTCGTGTTCTTCCAATGGGAGCTTATTTGGTGTATCTCCATATACTTTATTAGTTGAAGTAAATATAAAAACAGCATCCGGGCAATGTTTTCTAAAATTTTCAAGCAAAAGAAGTGTTCCATTAGCATTTATTGTAAAATCAGTGATAGGTTCATTTGCTGCCCAATCGTGAGAAGGTTGTGCTGCTGTATGTATGATTAAATCAAATTTAAATTTTCCAAGTATCTTTGAAGATGTTAATCTAACATATAGTGTTTCCCCTTACTATGATACAGATAAAATTAAAAATAAAATGGGATGAGGATTTTGTAAAGTTGGCAGAGAAAATTGGTGTTGAGATGAAAGAAGATGAATGGATTATGCCAAAAGATGTTAGAGCTAAGAGGGCTATGGAAGTTATAAAAGCTCTAAAATACCTATATGGAGGAGCTAAGCAGACATTGTTTTTAACTGACGTAACTCCAAAACTCATCATTTTAGGAATGTTTGATGGAGGGATAAATCCATTTATAACAGACATCATCAGAAATGAAAAGGGAGATGTTGTATTTGACAAAGAATCATTTGTAGAACGAATAAATGAATTTTCCGATATATTAAATCCTAAAAAAATATTTATTGGTGTAGATTCCGGATTTTTAAAGAAATGGAATATAAACTTTGATGATATTGAAGTTAATGATGATATAGACTTAATAATAGACAGTATTGGAACTACCTTGGAAAATGTTGCAAAAGAAATCGCCAACTATTATGGTGTTGAAAATGTCAATGAATAAAATCGAATGTGTGAGGGTGTGTTTGAAAAGCTGGACTGCAACATTCAGGTATCCGTCATTTCAGTCAGGATACCAGCCCACACTTCCAATTCCTCCATTATCTACAATTTTTGGAATTCTCTCAGCGGTTAAAGGGGAAATTGTTGGATTAAATGATGTTGAATTTGTAGGATATATTTTTAGAAGTAAGGGCAAAGGAGTGGATTTGGAAACCACATACAAGCTGGAAAGTGGTGAAAAGGATATTATAAAGAGGGAATTTTTGGTAAATAATATGCTGTATTTGTATTTGCCAAAAGAATGGGGAGGATTCTTTAAAAAGCCCAAATATCAAATACTTCTCGGGCGTTCGTGTGATTTGGCAACTGTTGAGGAAATAAAATACATAACTTTGGAAACAAAGGAACATCCTGAGGTGTGGGGCTCAATATTTCAAATAGATTCAGGAGTTAGTGGAATAGTTCATGCACTGCCTGTGGAATATGACTATACAACAATTCCACGAAATGCTAAAATTGTTAAACCATTCATATTAGTTAATTTTAGAAAAAACAATCCAAAATACAACGGAGCTCTGCATTATGATGAAGAACTTGATGTGGGGGTAATGTTATATGAAAAATCTCATTTTGGCTAAATTCAGCCCTGATGACCTTTTAGAATCCCACACTTACGATGTGTTAAATGTAATGAAAGACATGATGAAAAAGTTTCATTGGATTCCATCAATATGCAATCAGGAAAATTTTTGGGAACTCCTATTTTATTCCATAGTTTTGCACGATGTCGGTAAATGTGCAAAGGGATTTCAGAAAAATCCTTTGAAGTGGGGATATAGGCATGAAGTTTTGTCTGTTCCATTCATTTCATTTTTAGAATACAGCGATGAAGAAAAAAACCTAATAGCACTATCCATATTAACGCATCATAAATATTTGGATAATCTTTTACATAGAAATGTTATTCCAACATATTATAAAGACTATTATATTGATAAGGTGAATGAGCTCCTGCAAAATAAATATTATTTGGAAAATTATTTTTTTCCGAGAATTAAAGATTGGGAAAAAAGAATAGTAAAAAAGTCACTGAAAAAATTTAAATTGCCCAACAATTGGGATAGTGAATTAAAAGAGTTTAATTTCAATAAATTATTAAATTGGTATGGGGAAATACGGACTGATAAAGAATATCAAAAGAAACTTATTTTTTTAAAAGGTCTTTTAAATGCATGCGACCATCTCGCATCATTTGGTGAATATTCAATACTAACCGTTCCTAGTATGAAAAAAGTTGTATTTGAAGAAATCGAAAGAAAATCCAATTCTCACAAAATTTCACTTAAAGAACTGCAAAAACAGGCGTTAGAAACCAGAGGGGATGTTATATTAAATGCACCAACAGGATATGGTAAAACTGAAACTTCGTTGCTATGGGCACATAATAATTTTGATATTGTGCATTCAAAAAATGGTAAAAAAATTTATTATCCCAATAGATTATTTTATGTTCTACCATACAAAGCAAGTATAAATGCAATGTTTGAACGATTAAAAAATTCATTTTCAGAAGAAAATGCCGTTGGGGTGTTGCATAGCTCTTCTAATTACTATCTTTATTCATCAGGATACGAACATAAAAAATTGACAAACTTATTTAAAAAAATATATTCTCCAATTAAAGTTTTAACTCCTTTTCAAATCATGAAAGGATTTTTTGGCGTAGGATTTTTTGAAATGACACTTTCAGAGCTCTCAAAGTCATTGCTTGTATTCGACGAAATCCATGCCTATGATGAAAATATTACAGGGATTCTACTGGCAATGCTTGAAATTCTTAAAAGTGAATACGGTGCTAAAATATTGTTAATGTCTGCAACAATGCCAACATTTTTAAAAGAATTATTTGAAGAAGCCGTATCTCCAAAAGAGCTTAAATTAACAAAAGATGGTCTTGATAAATACACTAGACATAGGGTTAATATTATAGACGGCAGTATTTTTGATGTAGTTGATTCATTGGAAAAAAATGATTATTTTGAAAAGCCATTGTTAATCACATGCAATACTGTTGATAGAGCAATAGAAGTATATAAATTATTAAGCAAATCATATAAAACACTATTAATTCATGGGAGATTTACATATGGCGATAGGGAAAAGCTTGAACAGAAGATTAAGAATAATTTAAACGAGTATGATATAGTTGTATCAACACAGGTTATTGAAGTGTCGTTAGATATTAGTTTTAACTCAATTATATCAGAGCCCGCTCCGTTAGATGCGCTCATTCAACGATTTGGTAGAGTAAATAGGCAGGGATGGAAAACCAACACTATCAAAACTGTTAATATATTGACACAATCTTCTGAAAAAGACAGATACATTTACAATCCAAAACTTGTTGAAAATTCATTGAAAATTCTGGAAGATATCAATGGAAATGAAATATTAGAATCCAATATTCCAGAAATGATTGATGCAGCATACTCAAATGGAAAAGGTATTAAAGA
>OFDD01000091.1_pt1 | contig 13115 bp, 23 predicted proteins | sample 1520451 | NCBI WGS metagenome assembly OFDD01 (sample SAMEA3696446, study PRJEB22514) | metagenome | biome: water; feature: marine; material: hydrothermal vent | place: Pacific Ocean | collected 2014-08-12 | depth 1521 m
GCCTCAATTTCATGAGGCTTTCTAATTGGAATTGCCATTAATTAAAGCCCAACAGCACTAATTCTTTCATATTTACTCATATAAATCTGAGCTTCAATTTTTCGCATAGTGTCTAAAGCAACCTGAACTGTAATTAAAACTGCAGTGCCTCCAAAAAAGAATGGAATACCTAAACCCTTAACTAAAAGCCACGGTAAAGTCGCAATCAAACCTAAATAAATTGAGCCTGTAACAGTTAATCTGCTTGCAACTTCATTTAAGAAATCTTTTGTATGTTCTCCTGGTCTAATCCCTGGAATAAATCCACCTTGTCTTTTTAAATTATCTGCAATATCTTTCGCATTAAAAGTTATTGAAGCATAAAAGAAAGAGAAGAAAACAACAAAAATAAAAGTTAATAAATGGTAAAAATAGCCTCCTGGTGTTAAAAAGTCAGCTATACTCATTGCAATTGGATTTGTTGAAGATTGAAGAATAGTTAAAGGAAACATCAAAATAGCAGAAGCAAAAATAACAGGAATAACTCCACTTAAATTAACTTTGACTGGAATATAATTCATAATTCGTTTATTACGATTTTGCATCATTACTTTTTTGGCATAAGTTACAGGAATTCTTCTTTCTCCAAGTTCGACATAAATAATCGCCCAAATAGTTACAAGAATAATCGTTAAAATAATTAAAACTGACAAAAAGCTCAAAGCTCCAGTATTTACCAAAGTAACAGTTTTTCCAATTGCTGATGGAATAGCAGAAACAATCCCAGCAAAAATAATTAAACTAATTCCGTTTCCAATTCCTCGTTGGGTAATTCTTTCTCCAATCCACATTAACAACATTGTTCCGGTTAGCATAGATACCGCAGCAACAATTACAAATAAATCCATGTCAATCATAATTGCATGTTTTCCGCCTTGAGCAGTTAAGCTTTGAAGCCCTATTGAAACTCCAATCGCTTGAATTAAAGTAATTCCCACCGTAGCATATCGGATAATTTGCATATATTTGGTCATGCCATCTCGCTCTTTTTTCATCTGTCCAATCGACGGAAAAGTAGCAGCAAGAAGCTCCATAATAATTGATGCGGTAATGTAAGGCATAATTCCCAGAGAAATAATACTTAATCGACGAACAGCATTTCCGCTGAACATGTTGAAAAGACCTAATGCATTTGAAGCATTATCATCAAAAAAGGATTTTACAACATCTATATCAACACCAGGCACCGGCACATAAGCCAGTAACCTATATAGAAGTAAAAAACCTAGTGTAATGAGAATTTTACTTACTAATGTTTTGTTCATAACTGTTATTATTTACTAAAAGTAATATTTGAGTCTTTGATTTTTGATGCTAAATCTTTAGCACTAGCCCCAATTAACTTAATTCGAGTAACACTTTTATTAAGTTTATAGATAGATTTGATTGATTCAACCGTAATTTCAGGAAGATCAACAATTTTAGAATATTTATCAACATTAATCGCAAAAGGTTTTACAACTCGAGATTTAAAACCGATTTTTGGAACTCTTCGAGCAAGTGGTTGTTGCCCACCTTCAAAGTTTCTTTTTTGCTTATAACCTGTTCTTGATTTTTGACCTTTATTTCCACGAGTAGCAGTTTTTCCCATTCCGCTACCTTGCCCACGACCAACAATTTTTCTTTTTTTAGTAGAGCCTGTTGCTGGTTTTAAATTGTTTAAAGCCATTTAAATTATCCGGCATCATAATTTTAGATGCCGTCCTCCTTTCGCAAAAAAATTATTTAAACTGAAAAAATAGTTTAAGAGTTTAGTTATTAGCCTTTTAATTTTTGGAGAGCTTCAACAGTTGCACGAACAACAGTCGCTGGATTATTTGAGCCAAGCGATTTTGTTAAAATATCTTTAATTCCTGCAAGTTCAAGGACTGGTCGAAGAGCTCCCCCTGCAATAACTCCCGTTCCTTCGCTAGCAGGTTTTAATAAAATTTTACTAGCATTATATTTATATTGAATATCATGAGCAATAGTTGAGTTTTTCATTTTAATTGTTATAATATTTTTGAAAGCATTATCAATAGCTTTTCGGATAGCTTCAGGAACTTCTTTTGCTTTTCCAAAACCATATCCAACTTGACCTTGCTTATTACCAATAACTACAAGAGCAGTAAATCTGAATCGACGACCACCTTTTACAACTTTTGTAACTCTTCCAATGTTTACAATACTTTCTTCAAATTCTTCTCGATTTATTTTTTTCATTAATTAATGACAATTGAAAATTATGTTTTCAGCTGTCAAATCTCCTTTCATAAAATCTTATTTTTTGAATAAAAATAATTAAAATTTAATACCAGAGTCTCTTAATGCATTTGCAAACTCTGCAATAACTCCGTGAAATTGATAACCATTTCTATCAAAAACAATCTCATTAATTCCATTAGCTTTTAATTTTTCAGCAAAAGCTTTTCCAAACTCTTTAGCATTTTTAACATTTGCTGTTAAATTTAATGTTTTACTATGCAACCCAACAAGAGTATGTTCAGCAACATCATCAATAGCTTGAGCACTTAAATATCTATTTGATCTAAAAACTGAAACTCTTGGAAGTTCTGAAGTTCCATTAATTTTAGCTCTAATTCTTTTTTTTCTTTTTGCTCTTAAAGTTTTCTTTTTTTCTAAAACTTTACTATTCATTTTTTGAATCGACACCCAAACTTTTATGGATGCCGTCCTCCTTTCGCAAGATTAAAATTTATAAATTATTAGATTTTATGCGACGACAAAACCTAAATATTTACTACTTTTTAGCTGTTTTACCAGCTTTTCTGATAATCCGTTCATCGATATATTTAACCCCTTTTCCTTTGTAAGGTTCAGGTGGTCTAAATGAACGAATATCCGAAGCGACCTGTCCAACTTTTTGATTATCAATTCCTTTGATTGAAACAACATTTTTTTCAACAGAAATTGTAATGCCTTCTGGAACAGGGAAAATAATAGGGTGAGAAAAACCTAATTGAAGTTCAAGATTCTTGCCTTTAATAGCTGCTCGATATCCAACTCCATTAATTTCAAGTTTTTTCTCATACCCTTTTGTTAATCCAACAACAATATTATTAGCAAGTGATCTGTAAGTTCCCCAAAAAGCTCGATGCTGTTTTTGAGAACTTAATGGCGAAAAAATTAACTGATTTTCCTTAATTTCACAAGCAACATTTCCTCTTGTATCAAGAGTTCTGCTGTTTTTACCTTTTGTAAAAGTGATAATATTTCCATCAATAGATACTTTAATATCAGCTGGAATATTAACTGGTTGCTTTCCTATTCTTGACATATTTTCGACATTTTAAATTTATAAATAAACTTACCTCATCGAAAAGATAAGATTAAATAAATTTAAATTGTCGTCCTCCTTTCACAAGATTTAAATTCTCTTATTTTTAATATTACTAAACTGTTTACCAAACTGTTTACCAAACTGTTAAAAGAACTTCTCCACCAACTTTTAATTTATGAGCTGTGTTATTATCAATCACACCTTTAGAAGTTGAAATAATAACAGTTCCATAACCATTTTTAAAAGCTTTAATATCTTTGCTTGGTTTATAAACTCTACGACCTGGTTTTGAAACTCTTTTGATTTCGTTAATAACGGTATAACCTTTTTCGTCATACTTTAAAATTACCTGAATAGATTTTTTTGTGCCTTCACCCACAACTTTAAAATCTTCAATATACCCTTTTTCTTTAAGAATTTTTACCACTGCTTCAACAATTTTAGAATATAAAAGTTGAGTAGTTTCAAGTCTTCTTAAAGCTGCATTTCTAATTCTTGTAATTGAATCTGAAATTAAATCATTTACCATTTATAAAGTATTGACATTCGCACTTATAAATTAAATTATAAATACGAACTGCCCTCCTCCTTTCATAAGGTTATTTTTTTAAATTTTACCAGCTAGATTTTCTAGCACCAGGAATAAAACCTTCGTTAGCTAATTTTCTAAAACAGACTCGGCAAACTCCGAAATCTCTTAAAACAGATCTAGGTCGTCCGCAAATTTTACATCGACTATAAGCTCTTGTTGAAAATTTCGCTTTTCTTTTTGCTTTCGCAATCATAGATTTTTTTGCCATTTATTATCATTTTGACATTCAAAGCATAAAAATATCAAAAAAGATATTAATATGTTTGATTTGCCTTCTCCTTTCATAAATTCTACTGTGAAATTAATTTTGTCTTACTTTCGTAAAAGGTAAGCCGATTTTTTCAAGTAAAAGTAAAGCTTCCTTATCACTATTTGTAGTTGTTACAATTGTAATATTCATTCCATGAATTTGCATGATGTCATCATAATTTACTTCTGGAAATATCAATTGCTCACTTAAACCAAAATTATAATTTCCTCGACCATCAAAACCATTTCGAGAAATACCTCTAAAGTCTTTAACTCTTGGTAAAGCAATATTGATAAGTTTGTCTAAAAAATGATACATATTTTCATTTCTTAAAGTAACTTTAACACCTGTCGCCATTCCTTCACGAACTTTAAAACCTGCAACCGATTTTTTAGCTGTTACCAAAACTGCCTTTTGACCAGCAATTAATGAAATTGTATTTGCAACATTGTCAAGGAGTTTTTTATCTTTCATAGCGAAACCAGTTCCAACTGAAATAACAATCTTCTCAATAGCTGGAATTAGCATCGGATTTTTAATCTCCAATAATTTTTTTAATTCTGGAGCAATTTCCTCTTTATATCTTATTTTAAGTCTTGAAGCCATAATTTCCTACTCCTCAACCTTTTTCACATTTGATATATCAATAGGCATTTCAATATTTTGAAATCCACCTTTGTTCTCGTTTGCTGCAGAAGGTTTAACTGCTTTTTTCACAACTTTAACACCTTCAACAATTAATTTCCGAGTTTTTGGCATAGCTTGAAGAACTTTACCAATTTTACCTTTATCGTCTCCGGCAATAACTTTTACAGTATCGCCTTTTTTGATTTTAAGTTTATTTCTCAATTTATAAAACCTCCGGAGCCAAAGACACAATTTTCATAAAATTTGCATATCGAACTTCACGACCAACAGGTCCAAAAATACGAGTTCCAATAGGCTCTTTTTTACTGTCAAGAATTACCGCCGCATTATCATCAAATCGAATTAAAGATCCATTTTCTCTTTGAACTTCTTTATGAGTTCTAACAACAACTGCTTTAACAACTTGCCCTTTTTTTACTTTTCCATTTGGAATAGCTTTTTTTACAGAAGCAACGATAACATCTCCAAGTGAAGCATATCTTCTTTTGCTTCCACCTAAAACCTTAATACACATAATTTCTTTTGCACCGCTGTTGTCAGCAACATTTAGTCTTGTAAAAGCTTGTATCATTTTTAACTGCCTTTGCTAACAATAGTTTTTAATCTAAAATGTTTTCTTTTTGATAATGGTCTGCACTCAATAGCTACAACAAAATCATTAAGTGAGAGTTCATTTTTTTCATCATGAATAATATATTTTTTTCTCTTTTTAACGATTTTGTGATATTTTGAATGTAGAACTTTTCTTTCAACTAAAATAGTTGCACTTTTATCACCAGTTTTTTTAACAACTGTTCCCTGAATTAATCTCTTGTGAGTATCCATTAAAGTTTCCGACATCCGAATTTAAAACATTAAATCCGAACTGCCGACCTCCTTTCATAAAAAGATTTTTATTTATATTTAATTGCTACTAGCTTTTTTAACTGCATTAATTGCAGTATTAATTCGAGCAATATCTTTTCTAACCATTCTAATTTCTGAAACATTTTGAAGTTGAGAAAGTTGTTTTTTCATTCTCAAACCAAAAAGTTCAGTTTTTTTCTCTTTTAAAAGAGCTTCTAAATCTTCAAGAGATTTATCTTTTAAATCAGAATATTTCATGACTCATCTCCCGTGTAACAATTTTCGTTTTGAAAGGTAATTTTCTCATTCCCAAAGCTAAAGCTTCTCGAGCTAATTTTTCATCAACTCCAGCCATTTCAAAAATCATTCGCCCTGGTTTAATATTCATTACCCATTTATCAATTGCACCTTTACCTTTACCCATTCTTGTTTCTAATGGTTTTGCAGTTAAAGGTTTGTCCGGAAAAACTCGAATCCAAACTTTCGCTTGTCTTTTAACATGTCTTGTCATTGCAATTCTGGCTGCTTCGATTTGTCGAGAATCAATTCGTCCAGCTTCAATTGCTTTAAATCCGATACTTCCGAAATGAAGTTGATTTCCTCGTTGAGACTTCCCACGATTTCGACCTTTTTGATATTTTCGGAACTTCATTCTTTTAGGCATTAACATAGCTCTAATTTATCGACACTCAAAACAAAACCTCATCAAAAGTTGAGATTTAGTGAAGAGTAGTCTCCTCCTTTCTTGAAAAAATATTATTTAGAAAAATAAAGAAATTAACTTCTTCGTCGATTTCTTCTAGTTTTTCGTCGGTTGTTAGAAGTATCTGCTTCAGCTTGAATTCCTTTGGTAAGAACTTCACCTTTAAAGAACCAAACTTTAACACCGATAATCCCATAAGTTGTATGAGCTTCAGCAAAACCATAATCGATTTTTGCTCTTAAAGTATGCAAAGGAACTCGACCTTCAATATACCATTCAGTTCGAGCCATTTCAGCACCACCAAGCCGACCAGCAACCGCAACTTTAATACCTTTAACTCCAGCTTTTTTACCAGCTTGAAGCATTTTTTTCATAGCTCGTCTAAAAGCTACTCTTCGTTCAAGTTGAGTTGCAACATTTTCAGCAGCAAGTTGAGCTGAAGCTTGAGGTCGTTTTTCCTCTTTAATATTTAAGGCAACATCTTTTTTAAGAAGTTTATTTAAAGCATTTTTAAGCTTGTCAATATCTGTTCCCTTTTTACCAATAATAATACCTGGTCTAGCAGCAACAATTGTAACTCGAATATTTTTAATAGTTCGTTCAATGATAATATTGTTAATTCCTGCATAATAAAGTTCCTTCTTAAGAAACTTTCGAATTTTATGGTCTTCTGCAACGAACTCCGAAGATTTTTTTCGAGTAGGAAACCATCTTGAATCCCAATTTCTGTTTATTCCTAGTCTAAGACCAATTGGATTAACTTTTTGACCCATTCCTATTTATATGACATCGACACCAAAAGCTTAAAGCTATGGAATCGTATGACCCCCTTTCATAAATTTTTTTGACATATTCGTCTCCTCCAAAAAAGTGGATAATTTTAGCTTTAAAACGAGATTTTGACTTGTTGAAAAGTTTAAATATTTTATGTCAAGAGTTGATTTTTCAACTCTATTATTTGCAAAGTTCTCAAGGGAGATAAATCCCCCATCAAACTTTCTATCCCTCAAAATATTCCCAAATAAAGGCTTTACGATGAGGTTTAAATTAAAAACACTTATTGTTAAGTTTCGGCTATTTTTGGATATTTGATATTGTTGCAATCTAATTTGTTTAATAGCAGGAGTTAGCTACTTAATTTGTTTCTGAAACTTCTACAAAAACATGAGAAGTAGGTTTTCTAATACCAGAAGCACTTCCTCGAGCTCGAGGTTTAAATCGTTTTAAAACTGGTCCCTTATCAATTCGACAAGATGTTACAACCAAGTTTTCCGCATCTATTTCACTATTTGCCACGGCAGAAGCAATAACTTTGTAAATAATTTTAGCAGCTTTGTTCGGTGTAAATTCAAGAGCAGCCAAAGCTTCCTCCGCATTCATACCTTGAACCTCTCTCGCAATTAATCGAGCTTTGATAGGAGAGAGTCGAATAAATTTTAATGTTGCAGTTGCCATGTATTATTTACCTATCTTTTTCTGAACAGAACCTTTATGTCCTTTAAAGGTTCGAGTTGGAGCGAACTCACCAAGTTTATAACCAACATGATTTTCTGTAATATATACTGGAACGAATTTTCGTCCATCATGAACATTAAAAGTTAAACCAATCATATCAGGAAGAATTGTGCTTCGTCGAGACCATGTTTTAATTGGTTTTCTACTATTTTCTTTTTTTGCTTTAAGAACCTTTTTTAATAGATGGCCATCTATAAAAGGACCTTTTTTTACTGAACGAGCCATTAATTATCGACACCTAAAAATATATATTTAGGTTTCGTCGTCCTCCTTTCATAAATTTCTAAAAATTACTTACTTTTTTTAGATTTTCTTCTGGAAATAATAAGTTTATCACTAGGTTTTTTCTTTCTAGTTTTAGCACCTTTTGTAGGGAAGCCCCAAGGTGTAACTGGATTTCGACCAGAGTTTGTTTTTCCTTCACCACCACCGTGAGGGTGATCGATAGGGTTCATCGCAGAACCACGAGTTTGTGGACGAATACCTCTGTATCTATTTGTTCCAGCTTTACCAATTACAATATTAGCATATTCTTCATTTCCAACAGTCCCAATTGTAGCGATACATTCACCAAGAACTTTTCTCATTTCAGAGCTAGGAAGTCGAAGAATTACATATTTGCCTTCACGACCCATAATTTGAGCAGCACCACCAGCACTTCGAGCGATTTGACCGCCTTTGCCAGGTTTTAACTCAATATTATGAACCATTGTCCCGATAGGAATGTTTTTGATTTTCATTGCATTCCCCGGTTTAATATCTAAATCTTTTTCAGCAGACTGAACCTCATCGCCAACAGAAAGACCAGCTGGTTGAAGAATATATCTTTTTTCGCCATCAACATAATTGATTAAAGCGATTCGACAATTTCGATAAGGATCATATTCGATAGCTGCAACTTTACCAACAATATTAAATTTATTTCTTTTGAAATCAATAATTCTATAAAGTTTTTTAGCACCAGCTTGTTTATGTCGAGAAGTAATCCGACCCTTATTATTTCGACCAGCTCTTGCAGGTAATTTTTTAAGAAGGGAACGAACAGAAGCTTTTCCGGTAATATCTTTTGAGTCTAAATTAGCAATATATCTTCTACTTGGAGTAGTTGGTTTATAAGTTTTAATTCCCATGATTATACCTCTAAGCCTTTAATTTTAGCACCACTTGGTAACCAAACATAGAATTTTTTAAAATCAACTTGCTTACCTTTAACACCTCTAAATCTTTTTTCTTTACCAGATTGTCGAAGAGAATTAACTTTTAAAGGAGTAATATCAAAATATGTTTTGAAAATCTCTTTTAAACTATTTTTAGTAATTCTTGTAGAGGTTTTAACCGTAACAACATTATTTTCCTGAAGTTTAAAAGTTTTATCTGTATAAAGAATTGCTTTAATATCTGTAATATCTGCCATGCTTAACTCTCTTTCGTAAGATTTTCCAAAACAGCTCTATCGAGAATAACTGCTTGATATCTACTTGCGGTAAAACCGTTTAAAGCATTGCTTGAAGTTAGTTCACATTTAGGAATATTTCTAAATGCTCTATATGTTTTTTCGTCCAATGAACTAACAAACATACCCAAACTTTTTACTCCAAGATTTTGAAATTTAGCAAAAGCATCTTTAGTTTTACCACTTTCAACTTTTACAGAATCAACAACAAAAAGTTTTCCTTCTTCTGCAAGTTGATTAATAGCAAATTTGAGAGCTAATGCTTTTTGTTTTTTATTAACTTTTTGAGTGTAGTTTCTTTTTTGTGGTCCAAAAGCGACACCACCACCAACAAATACTGGACTTCTTTTAGAACCAGCTCTAGCACCACCTCGTCCTTTTTGCGACCAAGGTTTTTTACCACCTCCTCTAACTTCTGATCTATTTTTTACAGAAGCTGTATTAGCTCTTAAAGCGGCTTGATATGATTTAACATATAAATAGAGGTTGTGTGGGTTGATTCCTTTGAAAGACTCTGGAAGCTCTAAAACCTCAGAACTCTTTTCAAAATTATCATTTAAAACGATAACAGCCATTATGTAATAATCGCCGACATTTCAAACTTTTTTTGAAAGTTTAATTGTCGCTCTCCTTTCCTAAATTTCGGGTTACAAACCTCCCGATGAGGTTTAAAATTATTGAACTATTTTAATTTGCCCAAGTTTTCCGTTTGCACCAGAAACAGAACCTTTGACAACTAAAATCATCTGATTTTTATCAAAAGAGACGATTTCATTTTTTACAGAATTTTTAGTATTCCCATATTGTCCAGGCATTTTTTGACCTTTTTGAACTCTACCAGGAAATTCTGCATTACCGATTGAACCAGTTTTTCTATGAAAACGGCTACCATGTCCAGCAGGACCACCAGCAAAACCATGTCGTTTCATAACACCAGAAAAGCCCCGACCTTTAGTTAAAAAAGAGCTTTGAACAATTTTTGCTTTTTCAAGAGGAGAAACATCTAAATCACCTACCTCTGAATTATTAACTTTTTTTAATGTAATAAATCTATTAAACTCTTTTGAAAGGTTATATTTTTTTTGCTGACCTTCAATTGGTTTATTAAATTTTTTTCCATAACTATAAGCAACAAGAGCTGAACCATCTTCATTAATTTCGCAAACCTTAGCATTAACAACTTTTAATAATGTTACAGGAATGCTAGGAACTCCAATAGTTCTACTCATACCAATTTTTTCTACAATGTATTCCATAAACCTGACCGTCCAAATTATTTATTATTTTTATTTATTTTGATAAAAATTCTATTCGTCCATTGAACGAACATCGACATCAACTTCAGGAGCTAAGTCTAATTTCATTAAAGCATCAACAGTATCAGAAGTTGCGGACAAAATATCAATCATTCTAGTATGTTTTCTAATTTCAAACTGTTCTCGTGAATCTTTGTTAATATGAGGAGATTTAAGAACAGTATATTTTCTAATTTTTGTAGGCAAAGGAATAGGTCCTTTAATTTTAGCACCTGTTCGTTTTACTGCCTCAACAATAGAAGCAACAGATCTATCTAAAACCCGATGCTCATAAGCTTTAAGCTTTAATCTAATTTTTTCCATTAGCTATTATTATTTAAACATTTCAAACTCAAATATAAATTATAGTAATTTGAATTGAAATGAAACTTTTCCTTTCATAAGATAGATTAAAAATTAAGAAAATATTTAAAATCTTGGGAGTGAAAAATCGTAATGACATCTAAGTGAAAATTATATTTAAGGAGCACGATAAAATCAAGAAGTTTATGTTTTTTAACACCTTGATTTTTCCTTTTTAAAAGGAAAAATAAGTGGGTATATTTAAAGTTTAAGGTTGCGATTTTTTAGGATTATCTGTTGTAAATTTTTCCATATTATTTTTTAATGAAAATAAAATATTTTTTAAGTCTGTAGATTTTTGAGTTACTTTTATAATAATCTCATCTGAAACATCACTTGTTTTCTTAACATTATCCAATCTCGTATCTAAATCATGAATTAATTCCATAATACTTTTTAAATTATCTTGTGAAATTTCTGAACGACTAATTGTTTTAACAGACACTTCCAATAATATATCCGCTTCATTAAAAATCTTATTAATAATTTTAGAAAGTGTTTCGATATTTTTAAAGTTACTTGCAATTAAATCTTCCAATTTATAAATTAACTCCCCGAATTTTTCAATTTTAGAATTAATTTCAAAAAGAGCCTTATTAGTTTGTTCAGAAAGATTTTGAACTTCTAAAGCAATAACCGAAAATCCTTTACCGTTAACACCCGCACGAGCAGCTTCGATAGAAGCATTTAAAGCAAGAAGATTTGTTTGCTCAGAAATACCTTCAATAATTTCAGTGATTTTTCGCATATTTCTAATATCTTTATTAATGCTTTTTATTTCTTGTTCAACATTTTTTCAATGGAATTAATTAACTCAATATTTTTATGACTTAAATTAATGTCATTTTGAATTTGTGAAATTAACTCAGCTTCATTTTTTATAGCATTAATTGTTTCTTCAATACTTACTTTAACAGTCGTTGATTGAGATTTTAGACTTCGAGATAATTTATTAATCTCAACCAAATGTTTATTTTCCTCTGAAATCTTTTCTCGAACATTAAAAGCTAAAGAATGTGTTTCTTTTACTTTTAAAACACTTTGATAAGTTTTCTTTTTAACTTTTGCAATTAAATTCATTGTTAATTCTAAAAACTTATTAATTGAATCAGTCGCTTGTCCAATTTCATCTTTTACTGTTTTAGGAAGTCGTATTGTTAAATCACCCCCACCTTTTTCAACAAGTTCATTAAGAAATTTAACAAATCTTTCCAATGGAGCAATTGTTTTATGCAATAACACTAAAATTGAAATAATAGACAAAAGTAAAATTACAGCAATAATTAAAACTTTATTTCTTAAGCTATTTTGTAAGTTTTGACGATATTTTGTTAAATCCATAAAAAGAGTTGCATATCCAATTTTTTTCTGTTGAAAATCAATTAACGGAAATGAATAAATTGCAATATCTTCACAAATCTTAGGTTTAGTAAATTTTTCAACTTCATGCTCTTTTATTAACTTAGAAGCTTTTTTTGAAGAAAATTGGTAATATGTATATTCTCCTTTTTGAATATCTGTTTTTTTACCTTTAAATCTTCGAGCTTTTTTAAAAACACTTTTTTTAATTCCCAAAGAATAATCAATATTAAAAAGAGAAGAAATACTATCAAGAATTGATGTTAAACCTCCTCCAAATTCAATACTTCCTAAATGTTTTCCCTCCTTATTAAAAACAGGTAAAACAGTTCTTAATCCAGGACCACCTCGCCCAACTTCAATTCCAATAGATGGTTGTTTTTTTGTATTTGTTACAACAACTGTTCGCCTAAAAGCTGATAAATCATCTCCAAATTTTTTTACTTTATGTAATCGCAAAAATGATATTGCTGGAAAAGTATGAAATTGAAATTGTTTAATATTATAAACAGGCTTTAATCTTTTTTTGAAAAAAGGCTCCAATTCTTTAACTAAACCTTCTCGATCTCCATTTTCAAACATCTTAATTACATTACTATTAGCTAAAACTGCCTCAAGTGCCATGGTTAAAGATTTTGCTTGATTTTGACTTGTTGATAAAAATAAATTTTCAAATCGTTGAAAATCTTGATAAATTTTTGTTTCCATTTCAGTTTTTAGATTTATATAATCTGAATAAACTGTAATAATTCCAATTGTAATAAATGATATT
>OFDD01000092.1_pt1 | contig 13109 bp, 11 predicted proteins | sample 1520451 | NCBI WGS metagenome assembly OFDD01 (sample SAMEA3696446, study PRJEB22514) | metagenome | biome: water; feature: marine; material: hydrothermal vent | place: Pacific Ocean | collected 2014-08-12 | depth 1521 m
ATTCGATATTGTTTCGGATTTCGGATTTCGAAATTCGAATTTTTTAATAAATTAAACGTATCACTACTCTCTTTTCCCCTTCATCCTTCATCCTTCATCCTTCATCCTTCCTTTTCATCTCCTGTCCGGTCAAATCCACCTCATATCCGCCCAGAGTCAGAATCTTCTTTTTAAAACCATCATTATTCAAGAGGCCCAGCACAGCCAGCACCTTTTCATCATCCACTGCATAGTCAGGGATAAGCAGGTCATAGCGTTCTCTGGCCAGCGGCACAAAATCCAGCCCCAGTGCTCTGGCCGCAGCAAAAATGCCCAGACCACAATCAGCGGCCCTGCTCAGCACGTTTACAGCCACGGCCATGTGCGTGAATTCTTCTTTCTCATAACCATTTACCTGCTCAGGGCTGATGCCAGCCTTTTTTAAATGATAATCCAGCAAGATACGCGTACCAGCCCCTCGCTGACGATTAATAAACCGGACATCTTTTCTGGTCAGGTCAATAATTCCTTTTATGTTTTTTGGATTGCCCCTGGGTACAATCAGCCCCTGATGTCTGATAGCCAGGTTGATCAATTTAAATTTCAGACCAGGGATATATTTATCAATAAAAGGAAAATTATAGTCATCTGTTTCTGGATCAAATAAATGCGTACCAGCCAGATGCGCTGAACCTTTTTTAATGGCCATAAGCCCGCCCATGCTGCCCACATGGGTGGAGGAAACCCGAATAGGCCGGTCCAATCCCATCAGTTCATTTGCCAGCAGATCCAGTGTATTGTCATGACTGCCAACAATCACCAGAACCTGCTCCAATTCCTTTTTATCCCGCAAAAGAATAGCAGGCACCACAGCACCTTCTTCCAGGCCCTCTTTTTGCTCTTCAATAATAGTCATGCCCTGTGCTTTAGTCAGGGTAGTGATCATGCCAGCTCCCCTGGCCAGCGGTGTCCCAACATATTTATCACCTACCCGTCCAATGGACAAACGCAAAAATTCACGCACTCCAAGTTTAGAAGGCACTCGCCGGGTTAGTTCAACATCAACTTTTTCCGGCTCTGGCAGAGGTTTATGAGCAAGCCAATATACAAGCGGCTTTAGCAGTTGCTCAAAGCAAATAACAGCGCTGACAGGATAACCAGGCGCACCAACCAGCAGCTTGCCCCCTGCCTCACCCAGAAGTGATGGTTTGCCAGGCATGGCTTTTATACCGTGAACCAATACCTGACCAAAGCGCTCCATTACCTGACGCGTAAAATCTTTGCTTCCGGCAGAAGAGCCAGCACCAATGACAACAATATGCGCAGACGAATTCAAAGCCCTGGCTACTGCTTCTTCCAGTTGAACAGGTTCATCTGGCACCGGCGGGATTGTCTCAACATCGCAACCCCATTTTCTTGCCAAAACTGCCAGCACCTGAGAATTACTGTCCACAACCTGACCGGCCTCTGGCTCTGGTTTTAATCTAAAATCCAGGACTTCATTACCTGTTGGAATAATATGAATTTTTACCTTTTCCCACACCTCTACCTCAAAGATGCCAGCACTTAAAAGTGCTCCAATATCATAGGCTGAAAGTTCATGATTCTGGGGGAGAAGAAGCTCTGTGGCCACGATATCTTCGCCGATGCGGCGCACATGCTGCCAGGGAAAAGCAGGCTGTTCTATGGCAATGGTATCCTCATCAACCTGGACTATATTTTCAATCATGATCACTGCATCCATGCCCTGTGGCAGGGGATTGCCTGTGTTTACTTCAATATAATCCCGGCCCTTTTTTAAATACACAGGGCTACCTTCCCTGGCCTGAAAGGTCTTCTCTGCTTTTACAGCCACCCCATCCATGGCTGCGCTGTGAAAAGTAGGAGACGAATACCGCGCCCAGATGGGGGTTGCTGTAACCCTGCCAGAGGCCTCATGGGTAGAAACCGTTTCTTTTTCCACCAGTTGACCAACATTAAGATAATGTTTTACCTTTTGAATCGCTTCCTCAATTGCTATGGTTTGCAGATAAATATGACGCTGAGAAGACATATATACTCCTTTATAATGGCACTATTTTTGTATTAAAAATTTACACAACACTCACACTCATACCAGGACACCAGGCCAATGCCTTTTAAATTCTCACTTCAAAAAATTCTTGACTTACGAATTCAGCGTGAGGATGAGGCCAAACAAAAGCTGGCTCAGGCGAAATTTGAGTATCAACAACAGGCCAAACTGGTTGACAGTATAAAGTCCGAGCTTGAAAAATGCCTCACCAAAATATTGACAGACAAAAACATATCTCAGGCAGAATTCTGGCTCTGGACAGAATACGAAAAGGGTCTCAAAGATGATCTTTTAGCCGCTGAGCAACAACTGCAACTTTTAGGTCAAAAAGTAAATAGGTTGCGTCAGGAATTAATCAATAAAAGTAAGGAACGGAAATTACTGGAAAAATTTAAACAAAAACAGGCGGAGAAATATGAGTATGAACAAAGACAAAAAGAGCAAAAAGAATTCGATGAAATCTCGGTCTTGCGTTTCCAGCGTTCAACGCACTAAAAAAAACAAGGGCAAACCAACCAGTAAGGCAGGCAAACATTCAAAAATCAAGAATATCAAACCTTCCAGGCTGCTTCAACTTGTAATAATTGTTGGAGTCATAAAACTGGCTCTTTTTTTAGTGGTGGCTATGCAACCAGAGCCAGATGCGGTTCAACAAAGCAGCACTCTACAACTGACCAGACCCGCTATTGCTGCATCAAAACCAGAAACCAGGAAAAAAACTGCCCCATCTAAAAAAACAGCGGCTAAGAAACCAACTAACAAACAACAATACCCCATTGACATACCGGCAGAAATCAAACGCCTTAAAGCCAAAGAAAAGAAGCTGGCTCAAAAGGAAGAAAGCCTGAAACAACTGGAAAAAGAGCTTAATGCCAGATTAAAGAGCCTGCAAGCTGTTGAGGCGCGCATCAAAAAAATGCTGGAAGAGGCAGACGTATTAAAAGATAAAAAAATCAGACACTTAGTGAATATGTACGCCAGTATGAAACCAGAACAGGCAGCCAAAGTAATTGAAAACATGGATGAAGAACTGGCAGTCAAGATACTCTCAGGAATGAAAGGCCGTAAGGCTGGCAAAATATTATCATTTGTGGAGCCTAAAAAGGCGGCCAAAATATCAGAAAAGTTGACCGAGCTTCACGCGCCTTTTGCCGATGATACCAGATGAGCTTGCAAAGAATAAAACTGACTTTAGCTTATATCGGAACCAATTTTTGCGGCTGGCAGGTGCAAAAAAATGGCCCCACAATTCAAGGCGCTCTGGAAGAGGCCATTGCCAGAATCTGCCAGCAACCTATCCGGGTGCATGGCTCTGGCCGCACTGATGCCGGGGTACACGCTCTAGGACAGGTGGCGCACTTTGATATCCCTGATGACAAAGCCCATATCCCCTGGCAAAAGGCCTTGAATTCTCTTTTGCCAGAAGATATTAGTGTTTTAAAAGTAGAATTTGTTTCAGATGATTTTCATGCCCGATACAGTGCTCGATCCAAAACTTATACCTATACTTTCTGGACTGAAAAAAAATATGTCTTGCCGTGGCGCAAAGATTATGTCTGGCCTGTAGGGCATCTTGATCTGGACTTGATTAAAAAGGCAAGTAATTACCTTTTAGGCGAGCATGATTTTAAATCTTTCATGAATGTGGGTACCCCAGTACAAAATACTGTTCGAACAATTTATAAAATAGATTTTAAGGCTGGTTTTTATCCACAGGAACTTATCATGTCTGTCCAGGCCAATGGCTTTTTGAAACAAATGGTCAGAAATATTGCCGGCCTGATAAAATGTATTGGCAAAAAAAAGTTCCATCTACAGGAGATAAAAAACATCCTGCATAAAAAAGATAGGACTCTGGCTCCGGCCACGGCCCCGGCCAGAGGATTATGTCTGGAAAAGGTTGAATATTAACGCTAACTGAGCGAAGTTAAGATAATGAGCGCTATAAAATTTAATAACCCCTTTTTAAACAGCTTACTTGAAGGAACAAACTCCATCCTCAACAAGACAGGACTCTGGGCATCATCCATCTGGAACAAACAACAGGAGAAAGTTTCCGCCAGGCAAAGCTATAAGCGTCTTGCCCAGCCTCTTGTGCGCTCTCTGGAACAAAAGCTAAAAGCCTTTGAAGAAACATTAAATAAATTTGAGTGGCCTGTTGATGATTTGCCCTGGTATAAATCAACCCTGACCAGGCTTGACCCTTTACTTGAAAATAAAATCAAGGCTGTAACTCCAGAACAAATCACTTTGCCATATCAATATTTTTCCCGCGGCTTTTCTCCTCATACCACATCCAGCATTCCAGCAGGTGAATACAAATTTACTCTGAGTTTAAATGGTCAAGCTGAAACACTAACTCTATCAATATCTGACGACCAGACCAATGCAGAAGTTCTTGAAACAGTCAAAGACGCCATCAACGACAGTTCATTACCTGTGCAGGCAGAAGTAGTCCATCAGTATGCAGGACATCAAAAAATAGATTCGCCATCTGTAGGCCACATCCTGGCTATTAGCGTCAACCCGCCCTATCAGGAGGAGGAACTTTCCATAAAAGACACAAATGGCCTTTTGTTAAAAAAACTGGGCTTATATTCTGTAACAGGCCCGATTTCAGGCGCTACCACCACCACTTATCTTGTCCAGGCCAGACGTCTGGCATCCAGTTCTCTGTTTTCCTCTTCCGCCTTTGATGGAGGAGCGGAAATAGGCTGGAAAATTCAAAAATATACCTTTAATATCAAATTAAATGATGAAACAACAGAAGTTGCCATTTATGTTGTAGATGAAGACACCTGGAATGAGGCCAGAGAACTGGCTCAGGACGAACAGGCGCGTGTCAAAGACACTACAGACTGGGAAACAAAAGTAAAAAAATTGACTTTTGACAGTAGTGAAATTGACGATAATACAACCTGGAATTCACTTGTCTCCAGCATGACCAGTGAAGGAATCGTTGTATTTTCAGACACAACTTATGAAGAATTATTTGCATCTCTGGCCAGATATATTAATTCAACCTTCCCTTCAATAGACACCAGTGTTGTTACCCGCAAGATACCTGATTATTCCCTTGACGAGGTTATATACACGGACAGAACTTTTCTGGAAATCAACCTTACAGACCCCAAACTGGGCCACAGGTTAAGCCTTATAGATGGCAATGGACAGCCTCTTTATACACTGAACATGAAGGCTACAGCCATACCAGGTTCAGACGCTCTCCTGAACATCAATGGACAAACCAGAGAAGCGCCAGCCAATTGGTTTAGCGAGGATAAAGGAAGATTAAGCATTACACCCGAAGACATTTACGGTCAATCCCTTCCCTTAACCGTTGTTCAGGCCATGGAAGAGATACATACCCGCTTAAATGATGTGATTCAGGCCTATAATGATTTGCTTAAATTTCTACAAAAAGATAAAGATATTTTTAACCAAACACTTATCTCCAACTGGCAAAAACCAGTAAATGACCTTGAAACTGACCTTGCCTGGCTGGGCATTCAAAAAACCAGTGAAGATGAGTTGCTCTGGATAAATGGAGACCGATTCTGGCAGGCACTGGGAGAAGACAAAAACAGAGCCAGAGAAATTTTAACGGATGAGACAAAAGGTCTTATCCCTGAATGGGAAAATATGATTTCTTATATGAACAAAAAAGGACTGGAATTTTTCCTTCTCCCGGCCACAGCATATATAGATCAATTTCCCCCCTGGCAAAAGACATTGGAAAACGAAATGGACACAAAACTGCTGGATTTGCTTGAATGAGTCCGGTTATAAAGCTATAATGGGAAGTTGGGAGAATATAGCAGTTGTATCTCAGATATAGCTCTATAACCGAACTCATTGTCTTTGCAGGCTCGGATTCTCTTAACTTCCTAACTTCTTTTCTTCCTTCCTTTTGGCCTCTGGATTGCGAAAAGGTTCAGCGCTGATGCCGTAGCGGCGCATAATCTGTTGCAGGGCCTGACGCTCAAGGCCGCAACTACGCGCTGCCTGGGTCACGTTGCCAGCCGACTCTTTAAGCAGCCGGCCAATATAGGCATGATGAAAGCGCTTAAGCACATCTTCTTTGGCTGCTTTATAAGGTAAATCAGGTAAAAGATCGATCCCAAACGATCCGGCAGTCGTTTTTTTAGGCTTTAATCCTATATGCTCTGGACGGATTTCCTCTTCTGGTGAAAAAAGTATCCCCCGTATAACTACATTTTCCAGTTCCCTGACATTGCCCTCCCAGTCATTTTCAAAAAATATTTCCATCAGCTCCGGCGAAACTCGTTTACCTGGACGACTGAGTTCAGCTCCGTGCTTCTTTAGAAAATGATTCACCAACAAAGGGATGTCCTCTTTGCGCTCTCTAAGTGGCGGGACCTCAATAGGCACCACATTTAAACGATAATATAGGTCTTCACGAAACTTGCCCTGCTTTATGCTTTCCTGAAGATTGCGATTGGTAGAGGCTATGACTCGCACATCCACATGAATGGTCTTGGTGTCACCCAGGGGCTTGATGGTCTTTTCCTGCAACACACGCAAAAGTTTGGTCTGAATGCTGGCGCTGATGTCGCCTATTTCGTCCAAAAAAATAGTTCCACGTTGGGCTTCCTGAAATAAGCCGATGCGGTTTTGAGTAGCATGGGTAAACGCGCCTTTTTTATATCCAAAAAGTTCACTTTCCAGAATATTTTCAGGCACGGTAGGGCAATTCACTGCCACAAATGGATATTTATACCTGTCACTTAGCGCATGTATGGCCCGTGCAACCAGATCTTTGCCTGTCCCGGACTCCCCTGTAATTAAAACCGTAATATCTGTAGAAGCAACCATCTGGATAAGCTCATAGACCCGCTTCATTCTGGCGCTATTACCCACAATATCCTGGAAGGGTTTGCAATTTCTTACATCCCTTTGCAAGCGCAGGTTTTCACGCAAGAGACGGCTGCGCTCCAGGGCCTTTTGCAAAGTAAAAGCTATGGCTTCAGTATCAAAAGGTTTGGTAATAAAATCATAAGCTCCTGTTTTTATTGCCTCTACAGCCAATTCTATACATCCATGAGCAGTCATCATCACCACTGTTAGCCAGGGATTCTCTTCCAGAAGCAATTCCAGAAGCTCAAGACCGCTCATTGCAGGCATTTTCATATCAATCAAAACAACATCAAAAATCTGCTTATTAAGCAATTTTAATGCTTCCTGGCCGGATGTGGCAGTTTCTATCTGACAGCCCAGCTCTTCCTGTAAACTGCGCTTTAGAAGCCGCAAAAGGTCCGGCTCATCATCAACGATTAAAATACGTTCCTGAGTATTCATTGTTCAATTTTCATATTTTTTGTTTATAAGGCAGACACTACTGATTCACAGGCAAAGACACTATAAATACGCTCCCTTTGCCTGGCTCGCTTTCCACTTTAATCTCGCCCCCATGCTCTTTAATAATGCCATAACTAACAGAAAGTCCCAATCCCGTTCCCTTACCAGTTTCCTTGGTTGTAAAAAAAGGATCAAAAATTCTGGATAAATTTTGCGGTTCAATGCCGCAGCCAGTATCCTCTACCCGCACCTCAACCTGGCCTGCATCCTGGTCATATAGAGTTTTAACTGTGATCAGCCCATCTTTGCCAATGGCATGTTTGGCATTCATAAAAAGATTCATAAAAACCTGTTTTATTTTCCCGCCATCTAAAATCATGGTGGGCACGCGGCTGTCAAATTCCGTAGAGATGCGCACCTGATCGAGTTCAAACTGCTGGCTAATAACGTTGATAACTTCCTTTATGCACTCATGCAAATCTATTTGCTGTTTTCTTGTCCTTGTACTGCGCGAAAAACTCAACAGATCAGCAACAATATTTTTACAGGCGCGCACATGCTTCTCTATGGTGCGCAAATCTTCATAACGATCGGTTCCTTCTGACTCATGCTTAATTAAAAACTGGGTATAACCAAGGATAATATTTAATGGATTATTGATCTCATGGGCCACGCCCGCTGCCAATTGGCCAATGGAGGCCAGTTTATCAGCCTGCAATAATTGCTGCTCCATAGCCCTGCGCCGGGTTATATCTTTGACCAGAAAATGAAAAAATTCTTTGACATCATGATGATCTGTTGTCTGTACTACATCAAACGTATCACCATTATCCGGCAAAAGACACTCCACGCTACCGCTCAACAAAACGTGAATGACATTTCCCTCTGGACCAATTAGTTCTGTTTCCAGATCGCTTACATATCCTTTAGCAAGCAGCTCCTCCACAATCCTATCCCAGATTTCCTGCCTCAAAAAAAAGTGTTTAAAAGAACAGGCATTATTTTCAACCTTCTCTTTAGAAAAGCCCAGCAAATCCGTGCCAGCAGGATTGATTTCCAGAATCTGTCCATCCTGATCAGTGACCAAAATCATGTCTCTGGAGGATTCAAATATGCGGCGATATTTGTTTTCTGATTTGCGCAATTCCCTGGTGCGCTCCATAACCAGATCTTCCAGATGACGATTCAAATAGAGTATCTGACCGTGACTGTCCTGCAGGGCCTGTTTGTCTCTTAAAATCGTCTGGTTGATCTGCCAGACACGCTCAAAAAATAAAGTAATGGAGGCTACCAGAACAAAAGTCATGGTGTTAAACGCACCACTATAGGGCTGAAGAATAGTCCAGATATCTTTGCGCCCGCTCATAATCAAAAGATCCTTAACAACGTGCCCCACCCCGCGGGAAATGGCAAAAACAGCCAGCGCGCTGGTAATCCATAAAAAATATATCCAGACAGCATTTTCCCTGTCCTGGTTAAAAAGACGCATGGCCAGATGAACACACAAAAAAGAAAAGATGATCATCAAAGATGAGCCGGCAAAATCTATCAACCAGATGGGAAATAAAGGAAGAGTCATTTTACCCTGTCCCCCCTGGCCTTAGCTAGAAAGCAGCGAAGCGCTGCATAGAGAAAAATAATCCCGGGCACGCAAAAAAGATGATCCATCTTGGCGAAGTAATAAATTAATGTTTCAGCCGTATGTCCGCCACTGGCAATTAAAACAGCATCCAGAGTGGTTTGCTCTCTTGTGACAAACAATCCTTCCTGGCTTTCCAGATAATGGGCAAGCATGGCGTCCGCATTCCAGAGGATAAAACATAAAGCACAGTATTGCAAAAGACGCCAGCCTTTATCCCTGCTCAGTCCTCTCTCCCGCAACCAGTAAATAAAAGTAGCCATAGACAGGATAAAGAAAAAATGCGCCAATTGATGGACATAAAGCCCTTCAGGATACGAGTGGGCCTGGGTGGCATGGGCCACGTCCGGCTGCATAAGAAACAAAACTAAAAACAAATAAGATAATAATTTCAAAATGTTGAAACCTAGCATTGTGACATCTCTAAAATCAGAAAAATTCTTTGCCGTTAAATTTACAAAAATTCACTGGCGTGTGTTTGCCCGATAATCATTTATTTATCAAAGTCAAAGAAAGAAAAGCCCGAAGCTGATCTTACTCGATCACACTTCGGGCTTTATCAGGAGTGAGGGGACAGGCCAGGATTATCACCTATCCAGAAGCTCCTTCCAGGCTTAAATAGCTTCAAATTTAAATAAAGGACAACCCTTACAGACATCCAGACCTGGCCAGGCCTGAGATCCTTTACCAAGCAATGAAGCGCCTTGACCCTTTTCCACTCTCATTTTCTGTTGTTCAACCATAGGCACAATATGCTCGCCAGGAATAAAAACATTCACATAAGCCATCTCAGTCTTACCAGATGTCTTGGAGCCTGCACACATGGTGGTCATATTGGCTGTATTGTTATTAAAAGCATATACACTGCCAGAACAAACAGCAGAATTTGGAGTATGAAAGAAAGTCAGATTTGGCTTTTTCATAGCTCCCATGTAATCATTTAAAATGTGGTAAGCTTGATATGGTGTGCAAATCATAAATAAAAGACTTGGCTCCACATCTATGCGATCAAAGAAATCAATTGGCGCCATATAAATTCCTTTGCAACCTGGCTTCAATTTAGCTTTTTCTACAACAGCCTGCCAGGCAAGGTCTTCATCCTGCAGATATTTCATGTGACGCTTTGTATCCGCTTCCTTTTCTAGCTCTCTAAAGCCAAAAACAGGCCATGCATTCTGACACAACAATTTTTGTGGCTCCATAAAAAATGCCATACGGCTCTGCCTTGCAGCAGTTAAGAATTGGCAATATGTAATCTTTGCCTTTGCTTTATGTGTAACAGGCAGCTCAGGAATCTCAGCTTCATCATAGACAAATCTGATACCTACAGGATCAAAATCCAATCTTACATTCCAGATCAATTGCTTACGGATTTCATTATAATTCATACATTCCTCCTCATAAATAATTTTTACATACCTAAAAATCAAATTTAAAATGTCAGGTACGCGAATCGACCACTAGCAAAGCATGTGCCATTTTCTTTAATCAAACAAAGGCTCACTTTCTTTTAACAGTTACCCGAATAAAGCCAGGTCTAAATTTTTTAATCTAAAACAATCTCTAATTTCATAAATCTCACCCCCATTTTGCTCCACGATGCCCCCTTATAGATGCGCCCTCAAAACGCAATAAAAACATTGCACCGCAAATAAAAAATTGCGCATTTTCTGTTTCTTCTTTTGCCTGCGGGCAGACACGCAGGCCCCCTACATCCGGCCCCCATCCCTCCTGACATTTAAGCATCCAGGCGAATCCCCAGGGTACAAAAAAAGAAAAATAGAAGTGGCATATGATTTGCTGTCCGGATGAAGCTTCAGACGGACTCAAACTTCAAATAAAGGAGGTGATGCCTGGACTACTTAATAAAAATAACCCCTGTCACTTAGTGAAAAAAATCATTAATTAGAGGAGGTTTTATGAAAAAAATTGCGGATAAGAAAATTCTCTTTATTTTCTTGCTGACCTTTGTCCTGGGCTGGGGAGCTTTCCTCACCCTGAACGCGGCTGACACCGTTTTAGTGGGAGACAACCTGGGGTTGAGCGGCAAGTTAGGAGAACTCATTGCCAAAACTCCAAAATGCCTTGGTGAAGCTGCCAAAGGATGTATCAACCCCGGTGCCCCAAGAGGATACCTGGGCATTCCCGGCGCTCCCACTCCCAACCTTATTTTAGGTTTTCTGTGGGCCATCTGGGTAGGCTGGATTTTTTCCACAGTAGGCGCTTTTGGCGGCATCATGGCCGGAGTTGGCCATATTACCATTTTCGGTCTGGCTGATTATGCCAAGAGCTTCAAAAAAACCAATGTTGCCCTGAATAAATTTTTAACCGATACCATCCGCGTATCTAATATGTTCCTGGTGGGCTTAAGTGGTGCTGTTTCCAGTTGGAACTACTGGAAGATGAAACGTATTGTTGCCCCTCTGGCCATTGCTATGGCCATTGGCGCGGTTGGTGGCGCTGTTGGTATTGCCGAGCTGACAGCAGGTAAAGTCAGCCTCAAATCTTACATTGGTTACTTTGGTCTGGCTGTTTTTGCTGTGGCTGGTTTTATGTGGTATGGCACAACTGCTAAAGCACGGGCTAAAAATAAGGCCGCCAAGGAAGCTGCCAAGCGTTTTCAGGAAAACGCTCAAAAAGAAGGCGCTACAAACGAAGGAGTCAAGCTGGTAAAATTCTCCTTAAATGAATGCATTTTCAGCTTTTTGGGCGTTGAATTCAAATTCAATCCAATATTGGCAGGACTTGGCGGATTGACCATTGCCATCATCGCGGTCTTCCTGGGTATCGGCGGCGGTTTTCTCCTGGTTCCTTTCATGACTGACATTGTAAAATTGCCCATGTTCATTGTGGCAGGTACATCAGCCTTTATCGTTCTCATCAAGATGATTGTGGGTATCTTCACATACATTGTCTTAAAAGGTGCGACTGTTTACTGGCCCCTGATTGGTGCAGAACTGGTAGGAATTTTCCTCGGCTCTATGATCGGCCCCAGGACACAAAAATATATCCCTGATATCTGGCTGAAACGTTTGTTTGTTATCCTGGCCATCTATGTTGGTCTGCGCTACACTTCAAAGGGATTTTTGGGTTACAGCATCGTCCCTCCATATTAAAAACACGAAAAAAAACAAAAAAAGAGGCAGGGCCATCATGCCCTGTCTCTATAAAATAAGTAAAAAATGAATAATTTTGAACTGCAATTCTATCAAATTTGCGATGCCTTGTTTATCCACTTCTATCGTCTTGTTCCGGACCCTATAGTAGCTTTTTTTATCGGAACCTTTTTACTGGCTTTTGTTACTGTTATCATTGGTGAGTTTACTATTTCCATTGCATTTTTAGCTAATCGCAAATATGTTGACAATTTAAACAGCGAACTCATAAAATGGAACAATCTTTCAGTGGAAGCCATTGAGGCCGGAGACAAAGAAACATACAAATCATGTAATGATCAGGCCAATGAAATTTTCGGCAAGGTCTTCTTTCTCTCACTGGCGTATGCCGCATCATCACTCTGGCCTGCGCCATTCGCCCTCGCCTGGATGCAATACAGATTTCCCAACCTGGAATTGCCTCTGCCCTTCAAAATTCCTTTCCTTGGTGATAAGGTCGGTTATATAGCCCTTTTTATTCTCCTCTATATAACTGCTAAATATATTTTCACCTTCCTTAAACCCTACCTTCCATATTTCCGCAAAATTGACGCCATGTTAGCAGTTTATGAACAGGAACAGGCCAAAATGAAAAGTTTTGGCGATTTATTGGAAAAATCACTTGCCGAAAAAGAAAAAAAATTGTTATCGTAAACTATAAAATCTGTTTCTAAAGATTAGGGCAAAATTTAATCCGCCAACACAACTTAAAACCTCAAAAATTAAACCGCTTGCCGGAAAAATACGACAAAATACATTTTTTGTGTAAGTTTTACAAAACGGTAAGTCGTATTACTAAAACTTGAGGAGAAAAGATGATCTTTTCATGGATACACCTGGCAATAATGATCTTCATCCCTTGGTGTCCTTTACCTGGGAATCATCCCTCAGGATATCTTTAACTGGTTAATGAAAACCAGTCAGATCATACTCTCCTAAAAAA
>OFDD01000093.1_pt1 | contig 12921 bp, 10 predicted proteins | sample 1520451 | NCBI WGS metagenome assembly OFDD01 (sample SAMEA3696446, study PRJEB22514) | metagenome | biome: water; feature: marine; material: hydrothermal vent | place: Pacific Ocean | collected 2014-08-12 | depth 1521 m
TACATTATATTTATATTAGATGATATATTTATATTACATTTTATATCAATGTTTATTTTTATTTTATTTATAATTATTATAATTTATATTTGGTGGATTATGAACATAAAATTACACAATGGGATTAATGAATGTGAGATATACCTAATAGGCACGGCACATGTTTCGGGCGATAGTATAGATAAGGTGGAAAAATCGATATGCGAGATAAACCCTGATTTAATAGCCGTTGAGCTTGATAGAGATAGATTTTTTGCAATAACTAAAAATAATACAGATAACACGAATAACCACAAAAAAATAGATTTAATGAAAATAATAAAAGAAGGAAATATTGGTCTTTTTTTAGTGCATACTCTTTTAGCGAATTTTCAAAAAGATATAGGGGAGAAATTTGGTATAAAACCCGGTAGCGAAATGAAAAAGGCGATAGATTTAGCAATGGCATATAATAAACCCATGTCATTAATAGATAGACCGATAAATATTACTTTAAAAAGAGCAATACAATCACTGTCATTTAAGGAAAAAATACAAATTATAGGGAGTTTTATTGGTAATGATAAAAATATTGATTTAGACGAAAAATCCATAAATGAAATGGTAGATAATGCCGAGGATTTGATAGAGGTATTAAAAGAATTATCTCCTACGATATATGGGGTTTTAGTCGATGAACGGGATAAATATATGGCAAAAAATATATATGAGCTCAGTAAAGAAAAAGAAAAAATACTGGTAGTTGTAGGAGCGGGGCATTTAAAAGGTATCGCCAACTATTTAAAAAAGCTTGAAAATAATGAAATTGATATAAATTTAAAGGAGCTAACGGAATTAAAAAAAAGTAAAAATTACTTTAAAATAATTATTTCTTCGTTAATTGTAGCAATTATATTATGGGGATTTTGGGTAATTGCATCAGACCCAGAAGCTCTAAAAAAGCTCACGATTGAATGGATACTTATAAATGGTGGTTTATCTGCCATTGGGGCAATCCTTGCAAGAGGCAAAGTTCCTTCTATTGTTGCGGCATTTTTAGGAGCTCCCATAACTTCACTAATACCAATTATAGGAGCAGGATATATTGCTGGATTAGTTGAGCTAAAATATAGGGAAATTACCTCCGACGATATCGACGAGCTTTTAAATTCGGACAATATAAAAAATTTAATGAAAAATAACAATGCTATGAGAGTTTTAATGGTTGCCACACTTTCTAGTATTGGAAGTGCTATTGGAACTTTTTATTTTGTTCCGAGATTTTTAGGGCTGTAATTTAAATACAAAAGAAAAAAATGTAAAATTTTTTCATTAGAAACACTAATATCAGTTATAACTATTACTCATTCCATTCCTCATAAATATTTATATCTTCTCCACCATAAGCTCCATCAAACCTATCGATTTTAACTATTGCGGGGAGTTTTATTGCAGTCCCCGTAATCACAGCTTCACCAATACCAAGTGATGCAAGGTCTTTTACTAAATCTTCCCCTAAATCCTCAGAAGCCTTTTGAATATATTTCTGGTCTTCTGGTTCTACTATTCTAAGTATAACCTTTGTGTTCGTCTGACTCAAAACATCTTCATTTAATTTTTTTGGTTGCTGTGTAATTATTCCTAATCCTACTCCAAATTTTCTACCCTCCCTTGCTATTTTTCCAAGCCAATAGGACGCATCGGTTTCTTTATTTTTTGGAATGTATATATGTGCCTCCTCAACAATCATGACAATTGGTTTTGTAAGTGCTGGAAATTTAGATTCCAATTGATATGCCGTGTTTCTCGCGGAGCTCCGTATCTTCTCATCATGATGATATAAATCTCTTTTTGATTTTGCATATAATATTCTTTTTGTTAATAGTTGTTTTGAAATGTATGAAACTAATGCTATCATCTGATTTACTTCAAAACCGCTTAAATCAATTATATTTAATTTGCCCCTTTGGAAATTCTCAATAATGTCTCCTTCTGTAATATTAGCTGAGAATCCCGCTTCAAAATCTCCAATAGCATCTAATACTGTGAGTAGTATGTCAGTATCCTCTTTATCCAGCTTCCTATTATCGTATTTGTTTTTTATGTGGTTGTAATATTTTACCTCCCATCCAACAACAGAATTATTTACCCATTCACTAATCAAATCCCTCACTGTTTCAACAAATCTTTTACCTCGATATTCTTTATATTCTTCTTTTTCTTTCTGCTTTATTGTGTGGAATGCCATGTTTAAAAATATTCTTTCTTTTCTGCTATCTTCTTTAAGTCCTATTAAGTCAGCAAATTCCGATGAAGACATAATCGAAGGGTCTAATTTTGCAGGCATGGGATTTAATTTACCTTCCATATCCTCATGACGCATTGACATATATTCCCCATGCGGGTCCATAATTACAGCAGTTGAATTTATTTTTGCGAGCTCCCTACATAATACCGCAATTGTATTTGACTTACCACCACCAGTGACAGCCAAAACTGCAAAATGCCTTGAAATAAGCTTATTTGTATTTAAATACACCCTCACAGAATCCCGAGTTAGTAGATGTCCCACATTCAAACCTTTATTGTCATAATATAGCCGTGCCAATATGGAATCATCCCCCAAAAGTGCTTCACTATTAGGTTTTATTGGACTTCTATTTGGAAATAAATTGTGCCCGTTCAGAGCTCCCACGATAGAAACCCCGCCCAATAATTTATCGTCCATTGCTTTGATATTTTTAACAGTCCCTAATACATCAATATCATCAATATTTTTAAGCAATACAAATTCTCCGAATCTTATTTTTTTATCACATAGTATTTGACATTCTGATATGCTTGTATCTCCATAAACTACGCCTACTTTATCCATTAACACCACCATAATAATTATATAATTAGTATATAGATATAATTAATAATATATTGAAATAATTGACAAAAATATTATATAATTAATATAAATAACCAATTTCACTGATTCTCTTTAATAGACAGCAACAACTGTTCAGCAAGATTTAAAGTGGAATCATCAATATCTCTTATGTTCTCGATATACTTATATATCTCAATCATCAGTTTATTCTCTAAGGCATCTATTTCCGAAAAATCCTTACTGCTTATATATTCGTTCAGATACATAATTAAATAATAGGATACCAATGGATTATTTTTTCTTATGTGTTTTACCACCATTTCCATAATATATATTTCAATGTTTTTTATTTTATAGTGCATTGTAATTTCCTTTAACAGTGGTGAAGTAAGACGCTTATGCGTTGTTTTATTTTCAAACATTGACTTTTCAGCATCATATTTTGCATTGATGTATTTTTCATCATCGGGATTTAATTTTAAAAGTTTTTCATATGTCCTAATAGCATCATCATATTTTCCAAGATTCTCATATATAATTGCCAGAGATTCCAATATTTCTATATTATTTGAGTCTATACTCAACGCATTGTTATATATCCCAAGTGCTTCCCTGTATTTCTCCATTTTGAATAACACATATCCCTTTAAACTCCATAAATCTATGTTGTTCATATCTATGTTAATTTGCCTATCAATATAATTGAGTGCTTCTTCAAAAAAGTCAGTGTTGTTAGTAATTTCCCCTTTCCCAATAAGAGTATATGTTGTAATCATATATTTTTCATCATTAGTCAAATGTTCCATATATAATTCAAATAACTTATCAAAGCATTCAAGAGCATAATCATATTTTTCAATGGTGTAGTGTAATATACCTAATCCTAAGTATGCATAAGGTAAATTATTATTAATATCTAATGCCTTTTCATAATTATTGACTGCATTATCGTAGTTTCTTAATTTAAAAAGAATATCCCCTTTTTTACTAAAAAATATGTCTCTTTCAGTTATTTTTAGAGAAGTGTCTATGCAGGATAGTGCTTTTTTGTAATCTCTAAAATACTCATATATGCAACTTTTATAATATAATGCGAGCTCATCATTTTCGTTTAATTCAGATGCTTTATTGAAATATTTTATTGCATCGATGTATTTATTACTATTAAGTAAAGATAGCCCTCTTTCGATATATTCAAAACTGTCTATATTTTTAACTACAATGTCATATAATTTTACAAATTCTTTACATTCACAACTTGGATTTAATTTATAACATTTTTTAAAAACATCACGCGCATTTTCAAATTCTCCTAAATATACCAGTATCTTCCCCATCATTATAAGTGCTGATGTATTTTGTTTATTTTGTTCGTAGCTAATATTTAAGTAGTTGAAAGCCTCTTCCAAGTATTTTTTATTATCTTCCAGATTATAAGATTCATCAACATACTTGCCGAGCTCATAATAAATACTACCTTTTAGATAGTGGTATTTTGGATTATTCGGGTTTAGCTTCAAAGCTTCATCAATTGCGTCAAGTGAATCCTTATAATCTCCCATCTTATATAATGCATATGCCATAGAATACCATGCGTTATCATCCCTTGAATTTTTATTTAATGCGTTATAATAACAATCTGCTGCATTTTTGTAATCTCCCGTCTCTAAATAATTATTGCCCTCTGAAATCCATCTATCAAATGATTTAATTTTTTTTATAAGCCCATCTTTGATTTTTGCGATGCCAAACATATTATCTCCCTGTTTTTATAAATATACTATAATATAACTAATTACGATTTATATATTTATGTCTCTATTAACTGCATCTAAGTTCTTATTTACAAGGGTGATTTACGCAACGGGTTCGTCGATTTACTATGGTTTTAGTTATCTTTTGCTCCTTTAACTCTTTTTTAGGAGCTCCCATAACTTTATCACTTTATATCAACAATGGACAGGGGGAGCTCCGCGAATATTTTTAATTGTAGTTTAACATTTTCAACATATTCCTTTTGATTTTGTCCGCTGTTTTTTAAATTTATGGTTTTTATAAATAAATGTTCTTCTTTGCCAAAATCATATTTTTTATTAAATTCTTTTTCGTATTCTGGATATAATAAAATTCCAGTTTTACAGTAATATTTTTTTAAATATGCAAACATTTGGTAGGCATCGCTTTGAGAGATATTATAATTTTTAGTTTTATCATCAATGAGATTTTTATATTTTGTATCGATTATTAAAAATGGTTTATTGGTGTTGGCATTATTGGAGTTATAGACTACAATATCGGGCTTTAATCTAAAAGTTTTATTATTGTTTTCATCTGTAAGTAGGTGGAGCTCCCTATGTTGTAAGCGAATTATACATTCGTCATTAAAAATTTCATCACAGCGTTTTTTTAAAATAGTTCCAATAAATTCCTCAAATAAATAATCCATATTAAAAATTAAAGAAAAGGTTTTTAGTTCCTTTGAATTTAAGTTTGTTGAATTATTTAAAATAAACATTTCCGCCATTTCGATATAAGGTTTAAATCTCTCGTTCATTCTGTTAAATTTTATTTTTTTAAAATCGTTAATAGTAATGGTTTTATAATCAATATCACTTAAAATAAAGCTTAAATCACTTAAAAGCTTCTTATTTTTTGAATTATTTGTTAGATTTTTTAGGAGCTCCACGGTGTATTTAAAAATTTTATTCATTAAATTATTTTCTGAAAATTCCGCATATTTGCAGTATAATTTATGTTTATTTATGTAGTTGTGTTTTATTTGCTTTGTGGTGTGTAGTTTTCCTTTTAAGTAGGTTAAATTTTCCTCTTTTTTGTTGTAGTTTTTGTAAATTCCGTTTTCAATCTCCTTTAATAGATTTTTGGCAAAAAGATATATAAAAATTTCAAATAAATCATTATTCTTTGATAAATTTGCAAAATTTTCTTTTATTTTCAATTTCTTTGTGTATGAAAGCATATATAAAAGGTTAGTAAGTGCTTCTTTCTGTTTTTGCTCTTCGTTTCTTTCGTTTTTGTAAATTTTAGGTAAAATTTGAATTGTTGTGTTGTTTATTTTCAGAGCTCCTACGAATTGTTTTGCTTTCATTGACTTATAACCAATTTCAAAGATTTTTAATTTATCGTTTAATTTTATAAGTTTGGTTCTATCTTTTTTAGATAGTCCGCAGTGTTCCAATTCCTCAAATGTTTTCCTTTCATGCTCAAAAAAGGTAATGGTTTTATTTTTCATTTTACTCCCCTTATGTAATTACTGAATTTAATGCTTTTATAAATTCCTCCCCTTCATATTCTTTAATTTCATATAATTTTAAATCATCATCAATTAAATCGTAATTTATTTTTATATTTGGTTTTTCACTTTTAACAAACCCTTTTAAAATCTCCTTTAAACTTTCCCAATCGTTGTAAAAGTATTCCATTAATAAAGGTATTATTTCGTTATACCAAACAAATCTTAAATCATCTATATCTTTAACATTTAAAAAGTATGAATGCCCTATTCTGTGGTCTCTATCTTTTAAAAGTGTTATTTTAGTGTTTATTGTCTCCAATAGTTTTTTAAGGAATTCATCATTTCCTAATTTTTGGAACATTTCTTCAATGTCCTTTTTAATATTGTTAAATTCTTTATCATTACATTTCTTTTTCCATACCTTAATTAAATTATCTTTCGTTATTAAATCATAATTCGGTTCTATCTCTAAAAATCCAAATCTTCGCCTTAATGCTGTATCTAATAAAGCGATGCTTTTATCTGCGGTGTTCATTGTTCCGATTATGTATAAATTCGGTGGCACTGCAAAAGGTTCTTTTGAATAAGGCAAATCTATTATTATTTCGTTATCTTCCCCTAATCGTTTATCTTTTTCTAAAAGTGTAATTAACTCCCCTAAAATGTTTGATATGTTTCCTCTGTTTATTTCATCTATTATTAGATAATATTTTGATGTATTTTCAAAATCTTCTGGTCTAAATACATTTTTTGATTTTTTATGTTCTTTGAGTTTTTGAATTACTTCTTTTTTGATTTCTTCATAAGTTTCATTGTCTATATTATCAATAATGACTTCCTGATTGTTTTTAATTACTCTATTGTCATATAAATTTGTGTTTTCCTCTAATTCGCCATACTCTTGTAATCCAGCAAGTTTTTTTAGTTCGTTATATATTGTACATCCATAAGATGTTCTACCTGAAATTACATGTCCAATTGTATTTCCGTTTTTATTTATCAAACTTATTTTATCAGGTTCTTTTTTTAGTTTCCCTCCGTTTATCTCACAATAAAGCATGTCTTTTAGGTCTGAAAATGTTATTGAATATTGTTTATTTGTAGGTTTAAGTCTAATGCTCTTATTCCCATAACCAATAATCTTAAATGGTGTTTTACGTTTTAAGGTATGTAATGTTGAACCAGGCGGATATTTTTCTTTAAATTTTTCAATTAATATATTGAAATCAGTAATCATATTATTAGCTACGACTTCCAAATCAGTATTATTTCCATTATTACCATTTAAAGCTTCCCAAATTGCTAAAATACACATTTTTTTAAATATTCCATCTTCAATTTTATAAACAACCTTTTCATTTTCATCTTTTGGTCTTAATCCTTCAATAAATTCTTCATAGGCAAATGCTTGATGAAAAGTGATTGTTTTAGAAGTTGTATTATTTTGTTTTTCAATAAAATTTTTTGCTAAATATGTCTTTCCAACCCCTGGAACGCCATATAAAATTATTTGTTTTTTGCTTTCTAAAATTTTATTCATTTTATTAAATATTTTATCTTTATATTCCATAGTTCCAACTCCTGCAAAAATGGTTTTCTGTTTTTTTATTTCTTCTATTTTTTCCATTTCTTCCTTATCTTGTTTTTCTGTTTTTTCCGAATCTTCATAAAATCCGCAAACAGTGCATTTTAACACTCCATCTTTTAAAAACATTATATTTCTACACTTTGGGCAAAATTACGATGCTATCACCTTTTATTTATTAATTTAAGATACTCCTCCACAAATTCCTCCTGCTCTTTTGATTCAACGGCACATTTGCAATAATGTTCTCTAATGTATTCAATGGGATTTTCTATACCGTTAAGACCTGCCCAAACTGATAAAACTGTTCCAGTCCTCCCGTGTCCCCCAATACATGAAACTACAACCTCCTTATCCCGTGAAGTGTGGTATTCTATAAACTTAATAATTAAATCCATATCTTCAACCGTGGGAGCTCCGTAATCTTCCACTGACACATACAACACAGGAATATTCCTTGAATAGTTTATACTTTCACTTAATTCCACTAACCATACTTCATCCAATATTGCAAAACCGCCAATTTTATCTACTAAATGAAACGGAAAATTGGGATAACTTACAGGTCTTACATTAAAAATACTAACTTCTCCATTATGTCTGCATCTTTCAAATTCCATAAATACCACCATATTATAAATGTTAGAAGTTTATTAATTTTAATATATCTTCATCAGAAATATATTTCTCATTTTTATTTTTCAGTCTTGCAACTGTCCCTGAATATGTTAGTTTTTTACCCGTGAATTTTTGATAATCCTCATTAGAAACATGCCCGAGTATCTCAATTTTTCTTCTGTGTCTTGGTATTTCATTATTAAATGTGTATTCTCCAACAATTTTTGCAATTAATATTTTTTTATTTTTTAAGGGACTTAATACAATGTCTCCTTTTTTCATTTCATTTAAAAATTTCCATATTTGCCCTACTTGATTACTTATTTGATTATTATTCTCGTCAGGGTACGCTTTTATATAAACTTCCTTTAATTCTTCCTTATTTTTAATATTTGATAAATTTTCTTTAATTTTAGCCCATTTAATTGCAATAATGTTATTTTTTAAAAATAACTCTTCAAATTCATAATCTTCCCCTGCTTTATTTATCCAAACTACCATCATCTCACCTTTTATTTTATATCATAACTAATTTAGTATGTCCATAATTTATTAATTTTTATTTATTATTTCTTCTTTATTATGCCGTTGTTTAGTTAATATTTATAATTAAAATTGGAATAATTTTTAATCTTTAAAGTTTTCTAAAAATGTGGTGATGCAAATGAAAAAAGATGCAAATTAAAAGAAAAAAGAATCTAATATTTATTATTGGGATATTGCCTCATTGCCAATTACCAATATCGTTGAAGTTTGATTGTAATGCCCAATGGAGCATCCCAATGTATTCCCCTGCTCTCCATAGGTATTAAATCCAATTACTGGAACATCGCCTACAATATCCTTTATTATATCAATATCGTTAATATCCAATCTTTCTTTAAGTAAGTGTCTTAATATACAGTTGAATACGATAATTGCCCCTATCTTTTTCGGAGCTCCCGCATTAATTATGGCATTTTTCAGTGCATTTTTAAATGACTCTATGGCATAATCCTTATTTGTATCCATTACTACCAAGTAATTTCCTTCACTAGCTTCAGCATAGAAGGTAATACTTCCATCATCGTTGGCACACATAACACTTTTTATAGTATATTCTCCAAAGATATCGGGTGATTTAACCCCCATAGGTTTTTGGGCAAATAATTCTGGTGTGAGCTCATCTACTTCAAGAAGTTCTTTCATAACATCTACTGCTGGTCTATTGTCGAGCTCATAAACTGTTCTTCCTTCGGATTTTGTAATGGCTGCACCTTTTTTAGTTGGGAAGTAAGGATGTCCATATCCAACTCCAACCTTTAAGGCACTGCTTAATGTGGCTACTACACCAGTATTTGAATATACTCCGTCTGCAAATTGATATGTTTTTTCGAATTTTAAATCATCCCCTGTTGAGCCACCTACAATTGGGACCCTACTTCCAACCTCCGAAATTATGCCCCTTAAAAAGTTTTCCTCCTGTCCCGTCATTCCATCAGGTATTACAACATTTAAAAATGGATTCATCTTTAAAATATCCAAACCATGTTTATTCATAAATGTAACAGATATTAATGCAGATACGGTAGGATTGTTTTTTAATGATGTATATGCTTTATCTACGGCTTCTTTTCCACATTCAAAAGGATTTTCAGCCAAATTATTTCCAACACCTATGCCTGCTTTTAGGTATGGACTTTCAATAGTCATCACTGCAACGCTATCAGCCATTGGTTTATCTACTGCACTTGAAAACTCTCCTGCTGTTGTTCCACCGATTATGTGGGAATTGCCAACCTCTTCTTTAATTGAATTATATACTTCGTTAGGGTCTAAATTAGAAGAAGCAAACACCACCGTTAAAGATGGATTTTTTGTTTTTTGCATTGCTGTTCTTACTGCTTCTTTTGGGTCTTTTGACTGTCCTACTCCAACGGTTAAAATTTCTCTTGCCATTATTCCACTTCTTCAGTTGATATTATTTCGAAATAACAAGCATCAAAACCTTGAGCCATGCATTTTGTTTCCTTTACTGCTATTTTTTTAGAATATATTGATTCCAATGCTCCTGCTAAAAACCCTGATGTAAAATAATTTACAGGTTCTTCTGATTTAACCATTTTAGCTATGGGGTTGTTTTCAACTTTTAAAATATTGCCATCCTCAAAAGTCAAATCGCCCAATCCTAAATTTTTAAAAACTGTTTTTAATTCATCGTTGTTTTTTGGAGAGATATATTTTCCTACTTCATGCCCAACTTCATAAATACTCATATCACAATTGCACTCTGTTGCTTTACTGACCACTGTTAAAACCAAAACTCCAAACAAAGAAATTGGGATTTTTGGCATCTTATCATCGTTGCGATATACTTTATCACGAATATCCTCAAATATAGTGTCATACAATTAAACCACCATTTTTTTTCATTTTTTAAAAACTTTTAAAATATATGTATGGACATACCCTTGCAATATCCCTATTATTTAATAATATATATAATTTTCTAAATGTATTTTCCGTTAGATATATATAGATTTTTTAATATATTCTACACCAAATATATAGATATATATTATATTAAATATATACTATATTATAATAATATACAATAACCATTTTATCAATTTATTACTTAATCCTACTCGATATGTCAGAATATGCTTTAATCTCCAAAAACTGAGCTATGAAAACCATTATCATACCAATGCCAACAATAGATAACAGAGCTCCGTAAAAATACAATTTACCGATTTTATTAAATACTTTCATATTCGTATATTCCGATAAATTTTCGTATGCTTTCTTTATAAAATAAGCCCCCGCCACAATAGAAAAATATATTATTACACCAAAGATTAACAAATAAATCGCAGTATCCACAGTCAATAATTGGGGATTTGATAAATACTTCATAGTAGATGACCCAAATACAAATAAACTAAGAACAATACCACTTACAAACAAAATATACGCATAGAGATAATTTTTAAAAATAGACTCATCGTTGTATTCTTCTGATAACTTTTTTAAAGTGATTAAAATCATGGAGCTCCCTATAATTGATAGAGCTCCGCCAAATACATACGATAGTAGATTTATAAAAGCCCCAAGATTTCCAAAATTTATTTTTTTCATATTCTCCCCCAATTGTATATTACAAAATTAATAAAAAAAATAAAATAAAAATAATTAATATGTTTTAGCAATGGAAATATATTTTTTTCCCTCATATTCGGTAGTCCCCAATACAGAAGCATCAATTTCTTCCTCAAATTCCTCAGTATATATATTTTTATCGTATGGAATTAATATAACTCCTTTTTTAGTTGATAGTATTTCTTTAATATTGCCAACATCAGGATTATCCAATATTGTAATAAATGATTTAACTTTTTCTTCTGCCTTTTCTTTAATTGTCTGACTTATTGAATTAATAAGTTCATTTATCTCATTTAATAAATTATCCTCATTTATTTGGAACTTCTCGCCTGTATCCCGCCTATAAATTGTTAGTTTATTATTTTCAATATCTCTTGGTCCTAATTCTATTCTTATGGGAGCTCCCTTTAATTCCCAGTCATTAAATTTCTTACCCGGTCTTATGTCTCTATCGTCCAATTTTACTCTGTATGTGTTTTTAAGTGTTTTATAGATTTCTTTTGCTTTATTTAGTGCAATTTCCTCTTTTCCTTTAAATAATAATGGAATAATAATAATCTGGTGCGGAGCTACTTCTGGTGGCAATATTAATCCTTTTTCGTCTCCATGTAGTGCGATTATTGAAGCTATTATTCTATCTGAAATACCATAACAAGTTTGATATGCGTAGTCTTTTCCCCCGTCCGCTGTTTCAAACTCTAATTCAAAAGTTTTTGCGAAATGCTGTCCTAAATTATGCACAGTCCCAATTTGCATGGTTTTTCCGTCTGGGAATATGGTATCAAAAGCCATAGTATAATCTGCACCAGGGAATTTGTCCCATTCTGGTCTTTGTGATATAATTGTAGGAGCTCCCATACTATCAAAGAATGTTTTATATATTTTCAATGCGGTTTGCACTTGTGCCTCTGCCTCCTCACTGGTGGAATGTGCCGTGTGTGCCTCTTTAAAAGTCATTATTTCTCTTAATCTTATAAGTGGTCTGGTGTGCTTTGTTTCATACCTAAATGAATTTACAATTTGATATATTTTTATTGGTAAATCTGTATGAACTTTTATCCATAATTTCATCATATGGTATATTGGAGTTTCAGATGTTGGTCTTAAAGCAAGCTTTACATCAAGGGGCGTAGTTCCTCCATGCGTAACCCAATAAACTTCCTCCTCAAAACCTTTAATGTGCTCCCCTTCCTTTGCCAATAAATCCTCTGGAATTAACATTGGAAATAGTGCTTCATCGTGGTTTGATTCGTCAAGCATATCTCTTATGACTTCAAAGGCGTATCTTCTTATTTTAAATCCATATGGGAGATAAACACCGCAACCTTTTAAAGGATATCTTAAATCATATATTCCAGCTGTTTCAAGTATATTATGATACCATTCTGAAAAGTTTTCCATTATTTCACCGTTTTTTATTTTTAATTATGATATATAATATAATATGATATAATATAAGGAGTA
>OFDD01000094.1_pt1 | contig 12909 bp, 18 predicted proteins | sample 1520451 | NCBI WGS metagenome assembly OFDD01 (sample SAMEA3696446, study PRJEB22514) | metagenome | biome: water; feature: marine; material: hydrothermal vent | place: Pacific Ocean | collected 2014-08-12 | depth 1521 m
TTTTGCAAAGCTAGGTAAAGATATGGATAGCGTTGAAGTAGCTAGCGATATGGAGGACTTAGTTTTAGAAGATAATGATATTCAAGACCTAGACCCTGCTGATGAGCCTAGTCTTGATGATGATAATATTCTTGAGCTTAATGATGAAGACGAAGTGATTGATTTGTTTTGTGGCTTGGGTAACTTCACCTTACCGATTGCTAAATACGCTAAACATGTGGTGGGTATCGAGGGTGATTTAGGCTTGATTGAGCGTGCTAAATATAATGCCGAGAAAAATGCAATTACCAATGCGGATTTTTACAAGGCCGATCTATTTAAAGAAGTTGAAGGCACTGAGTGGTTCAGAGGTAAAACTTATAACAAAGCATTGATTGATCCTGCACGTTCAGGTGCGATTGAGATTGTAGAATTATTACCCAAACTCGGTGTTGAGAGGCTAGTGTACGTGTCGTGTAACCCGGCAACATTAGCACGAGACACGGCTAAATTAATTGAATTGGGTTATAAACTAGATACTGCAGGGGTGATGGACATGTTCCCGCAAACCGCCCATGTTGAATCAATTGCGCTATTTACCAAATGATTACAATTAGTATCGCTGATCAAACACTGGAATATCAAGGTAAAACTTACTCTATTAGCAGTGCAAAAAATGGTGTGGGTGAAGAAGAAGGGTCATTTTGCACACCAACTGGACAATTCAAAATTTCTGAGAAAATTGGAGAAAATCTTGAAGTCGGGTCGGTGCTAGTTGCTAGAGCGCCTACTGGTGAGATTTTTTCAAAAACATTATTCGATCAAAATCCTGATAGAGATTGGATACTCACCCGTATTCTCTGGCTAGAGGGGGTTGAAGAACACAACAGTAACACCAAAGAGCGTTATATTTATATTCACGGCTCTCCTGACGAAACGCCGATGAGTGTGCCCGGATCAAAGGGCTGTATTCGTATAAGCAACAACGATGTGATTGAGTTATTTGAGAAAGTTCAAATAGGTGAAGATGTCGTTATAATGAAGCCATGAGCAAGTTAGCGCAGTACCTACCAAAAAAAGCTTTTGAGCACCTTCAAGAAAACCCAGATTCGGTTTTAATTGACGTGCGTACCGAGGCTGAAAACAAGTTTGTAGGCAGGCCGCTTGATTGTATTTTTGTACCCTGGGTTGATGAACCTGATTGGGAGCCACATCCAAATGATTTTATTGCCGCGATCAAACGTTTTATTGGTGAGCGTGAGCAAGTATTAGATACTGAAATTATTCTAATTTGTCGAAGTGATTATCGCTCTGATGATGCAGGCCGATGCTTGATTAACAATGGCTTTACCAATGTGTCCCATGTGGTGAGTGGTTTTGAAGGTGATCTTGACGAACAAGATCAGCGTGGCAATGTGAATGGCTGGCGCCATGATGGCATGCCTTGGAATCAGTGTTAGTCAGTTATCTAGATAGTATTAAATTGTTCGTTCACCCGCGGGTGATGACCATGCTGTTCCTGGGCTTTTCAGCCGGCGTACCAATCCTGCTTATTTTTTCAACGCTAGGGCTTTGGCTTAATGAGGCGGGCGTTGCCAAATCAACCATTACTTATTTTTCATGGGCGGCGTTAGGTTACTCATTTAAGTTTGTGTGGGCACCATTAGTTGACCGACTGCCTTTGCCAGTTTTAACCAAAACATTGGGTCGCCGCCGTGCCTGGATGTTAGTTTCACAGTTGGCAATTATGGGTGCGATTTTGTTGATGGCATCGGTTGATCCAAAAGCTGGTATTGATGGCTTAACCTTTATGGCTTATGGCGCGGTGTTATTAGGGTTTTCATCAGCTACACAAGATATTGTGATTGATGCCTATCGTATTGAGTCAGCCGATAAAGACATGCAATCGATGCTCTCAGCAACCTATATTGCTGGCTATCGTATTGGCATGTTGGTCGCGGGTGCCAGTGGTTTGTTTATCGCTAGCTATTTAGGCTCAACTAAAGCGCTCTATAGTTACGATGCTTGGTCAGGTACTTATATGATTATGGCAGCGGTGATGATGATTGGTGTGGCGACCACATTGATTATTAGTGAGCCCGACACCAAGAGACAAGAGGTTGAATAAAGTACAACTGATTACGCTCGATTCTTCTTATTATTTTTATCAATTGTTGTTGCTTTTATCTTAACCTTTAACGCAACAGCCGGTTTGGTTAAAGACGCTAAAGAAGCTTTAATTGAGGTTTTTGCTAACAAACACCTTGCTGGTTTTATTGTTGGCACAGCTCGTATGATGATAGCGCTTTTAGGTGCTTATATTGCAGCTAGAGCATTAATCGCATTCAACATTGTTAATCGGTCCATGGTCAATAATACGTATGTTGATCCGGTTAAAGATTTCTTTAACCGCTACGGCATGAGTGTGGCTGTATTGTTATTAGCTGTGATTGGCTTGTATCGTGTGAGTGATATTGTACTCGGCGTGATGGCAAATATTTTCTATCAAGATATGGGTTTTACTAAGGTAGAAATTGCCACTATCTCTAAAACTTTTGGCCTATTTATGACCCTTGCTGGTGGCTTTTTAGGCGGAATTTTAGCCATTAGAGTTGGCGTATTCAAGGTGTTGTTTTTAGGTGCATTACTCTCAGCACTTACCAACCTTCTGTTTATCGTGTTGGCAAATGTGGGTCATGATATTACTTGGCTGTATGTCACTATTGCTATGGATAATCTCTCTGCCGGCATTGCAACAACTGCCTTTATTGCCTTTTTATCTAGCCTCACTAACATTCAATTTACTGCGGTGCAGTATGCGATTTTCTCATCACTCATGACCTTGCTGCCTAAAATCTTTGGTGGTTACTCAGGCACCTTAGTTGAGCAATTTGGCTATAGTGAATTCTTTGTGATTACCACACTAATTGGTATTCCAGTGTTATGGCTGGTGTACAAAGTTAAACCTTATATTGATTAAATTATGACACTAGGCCCAATCATGATGGACGTGTCAGGCTTGATGCTGACACAAGAAGAAAAAAACCGATTATCTAAGCCGAGCATAGGTGGCGTGATTTTATTCACCCGTAATTTTGAGAGTATTGATCAAGTTAAAGAGCTGATTAAATCAATCCGTTTGATTAATCAAAATATGCTGATTTCAGTAGATCACGAAGGTGGTAGAGTGCAGCGTTTTAAAGCCGGTTTTACTCACCTACCAGCCATGGCAAAATTGGGTGAAGTCTATGATCAAAATCCTGAATTAGCCTTAGAGCAAGCTTTTTCTTGTGGCTGGGTTTTAGCGGCAGAGTTGTTAGATATTGGTGTGGATTTTTCATTTGCACCGGTGCTGGATTTAGATTACGGCCATTCCTCGGTGATTGGCGATAGGGCATTTCATTCTAACCCTGAAGCGGTGGTGAAATTAGCCGGTGCTTTGATTGAGGGTATGCATGAGGCGGGTATGAAGTGTGTGGGTAAACACTTCCCTGGGCATGGCCATGTGGCACTTGATTCACATCTAGATTTACCCATTGACGAACGCTCAATGAATGAAATTAGGCAAGATATTCTCAGTTTTAAAGGCTTGATTGGTCAGGGTTTAGATGCTGTGATGCCTGCGCATGTGGTGTATTCTCAGGTGGATGACAAGCCCGCAGGATTCTCATCAAAATGGATTAAAGATATTTTGCAATCGCAACTTGGCTTTGCCGGTGTTGTGTTTAGTGATGATTTATCCATGCAAGGTGCACATTTTATTAAAGGTATTGTCGAGCGTGTGCAAGTGTCGTTAGACAGTGGCTGTGACATGGCCTTAATCTGTAATCACCCCGAGTTGGTAGAGCAAGTTATTGATCTTGATTGGCCTAAGTGTGAAAAACTACACTTAATGAAAGGGATTAAACCCTTTAATCTTGATAAAATAGCGCATAACAATCATCGACAAAACATACAATCATTATTATGAGTACAGACAACAAACCAGATTTTGAAATTCGTTTATTAAGTGCTGTTAGAAAAACCCTAATTGCCGTTGCAAAAGACACTATGACTAAGCCAGGCTTGCGTCATCCTTTAACAGAAGGCACACAAAAGATGATCACCGATTGTTTAGATATCGTTATTTCTAGACAAACAGCCATTGAAAAAGACTCGGGCACACATACTAAAATGAAGCCAGTTTACACCGACGAACAAACGGTACAAAGCTTCTCAGTTGACGACCTTAAAAAGACTTTAAATTAAACATACTCCAGATTAGCATATGAGCTAATCAACCACTTAGTACCCGCTTGCTTGAATTTGATTTGAATACGGGCTGAGTCACCATCACCTTCAAAGTTGAGTACCGTACCAAAGCCAAATTTAGCGTGCCTAACTGTCACACCAATCGATAATTGACCCTGTCCTTCAGGATCGATATCTTGATTAAAGATATCATCTTCTTGATAATTTTGCATGGTTGCGCCAAATTTTTGCTTAACTGAGTTTGTATACTCGCTCGGAATTTCATCTAAGAATCGAGAAGGGTAGGCAAGTAAAGACTGCCCATATAAAAAGCGTTTAATTGCAAAAGATAGGCTGAGTTTTTTCATGGCACGGGTCATGCCAACGTAGCACAATCTTCTTTCTTCAGCCATTAAGTGTGGCTCATCTTTACTTTGCCTGGATGGAAACAAGTCTTCTTCCATACCGGTTAAAAAAACATTGGGAAACTCCAAGCCTTTGGCAGAATGAATGGTCATTAATTGAACATTTTGATTGATGGGTGCATTAGTATCGCCACTGGAGTCTAACGAGGCCAGTGAGATAAAGCCAACCACTTCACTCATATCAGAATCTTGATCATGAGCGTATTGCTTGGCTGCTGCAATAAGTTCTTCAAGGTTTGCTTTTTTACTACCAGCCTTATCAGTTTTGTCATTTGAGTAATGTTCAATTAAGCCAGAAGCCTTAATTAAGTGAGCAACTTTTTCACTTAACTCAAGGTGTTTGGCATCATCACACATTTGTTCAATCAGTTGTGTAAACCCGATTAATGCATTGCTTGCACGAGTCGGTAATGAAGGTGATATTGCAATGGCTGCTTGAAAGAGGGTGGTGTTATTATCACGCGCAAATTCTCTTACTTTTTCAATGGTGGCATTGCCAATACCACGAGTTGGGAAGTTGACCACGCGCTCAAAAGCAACATTATCAGCCGAGCTTTCCATTAAGCGTAAGTAACACAGTGCATCTTTAATCTCAGCGCGTTCAAAAAAGCGAAGACCGCCGTAAATCACGTAAGGAATATTGTATTTAATTAACCGCTCTTCAAAGCCTCTAGACTGCGCATTTGAGCGATACAAAATAGCACATTCGTTGGCTGATGTGCCATTGTCAATGTATTTTTGAATGGTGCTAACAACATAGTCTGCTTCATCGGTTTCTGTACGTGCTTCATAGATATCAATTAAATCACCATTACCAGAATCGGTCCACAACGACTTTCCTAGGCGATTAGAATTATTAGCAATTAGTGCGTTAGATGCACCTAGAATATTACCTGTAGAGCGGTAATTTTGCTCAAGTCGGATGGTTTGAATAGGGTGAAAATCAGATTCTAATTTTTGAATGTTTTCTATCTTTGCGCCACGCCAGCCATAGATTGATTGGTCGTCATCACCCACACAAAATATTTGATTTTTTCCTGATGAGAGTAATTTGATCCATTTGTATTGAATGGTGTTGGTGTCTTGAAACTCATCAACCAAGATGTGCTCAAAGCGATTTTGATAGTGTGTAAGCAACTCAGTATTATTTTTTAGCAACTCATAACTACGTACTAAAAGTTCGGCAAAATCAATCAGTTCATTGGCTTTACAGTGCGCCTCATAAAGCTCAAATACTTTGACACTTTGTTTAACAAAGTAGTTATATCCAGCGTCAATATCACCCGGGTGAATGCCTTCATCTTTTTGCTGGTTGATAAACCACTGAATTTTTCTAACCGGGTATTTTGATTCATCGATTTGATTTTCTTTCATCAAGCGCTTAACAATACGAAACTGATCTTGCTGATCAAGAATTTGAAATTGTGCACTTAAGTTGGCTTCAATTGGATGGGCGCGTAATAATCGATGTGCCAGTCCATGAAAAGTGCCTACCCACATGCTTCTAATTGGTCGTCTTAATAAAAATTCAAGACGTTCACGCATTTCCTTGGCAGCTTTGTTGGTAAAGGTTACTGCTAAAATAGCATCAATATGCGTGTTTTTCTGTGTGACTAAATAAGCAATTCGGTGTGTTAAGACTCGGGTTTTACCACTACCTGCACCCGCGAGTATTAAAGCATTTTGTACATCATCTAAAGTAACTGATTCATTTTGTTTGTCATTAAGTCCGTCGGTAATTTCAGATAAATTCATGATTTTTTCTTGCTTGATAGCTTTAAATGGTTATAATATTACCTTTCTCTGATATCAAGTAATTTTAAGCCTGATTGAAGAGTGTGAAATTATAAACAAAAATTAAGGAGTATCAGTAATGACTTACTACGAAGGTGTTAAAAAAATGGAAGAAATGGGCGTAAACGATAACTATATTCAAGGTTGGGTAGCTGGTTTCTTAAACAATCCTGAACTTGAAGAGCAAAGAATTACTGATGAGTGGGAATCTGGTTTTGAAGATGGCAAAGAGCAAACAGATGCAAACTTTGCAAATTTCTGCTAATTCCTGATAATTACATTCACTAAGAATGATCTAAAAAGCCCCGTTTACGGGGCTTTTTAATGTATCAATCATTATGCAAAGCAACTGGCAGCACAATACAAGAAACACCTTAAAAGGGGCGAACAGTTGTAATGTTTTTTTTCAAAGTGATCAGTTTAAAGATCGACACTTTCCAATCAAAATCCCTTTAGAATTTGCCAATCTGATTGATAAGAATAATCCAGATGATCCTTTATTAAAACAAGTTATTCCCTTTAGGAGTGCACAAAACCAAGCAGAGTTTAGTTTATCCCCATTGGGCGATGAAGATAACTCACCAGTCGCCGGTTTAATTCACAAATACCCTAATCGAGTTTTATTAATTACATCACGTGTGTGCGCGATTCACTGCCAGTATTGTTTTCGACAAAATTTTGATTATTCTGGCCATGATGCAATGAGTAACTGGCTAGCGATTGAAGACTATATTCGCTCTCATCAATCAATCAATGAAGTCATACTCAGTGGTGGCGATCCTCTGAGTTTGAGCGATGAAAAACTAGCTCAATTAATCAGAAATATTGAAAATATTGAACATATAAAGATATTACGAGTTCATTCTCGCTCTATGGTGGTTACCCCAAGCAGAATAACGGATAAATTGGTCAAATTACTCACTAAAACGGCGTTAAAAGTAGTTCTAGTGACACACATTAACCATGCAAATGAAGTGTCAGAAGTGTTTATCCAAAATATTGGAAATTTTACAAATATCACGCTACTCAACCAATCTGTGTTGTTAAAAGGAGTTAATGATGATTTGGGTACCTTAGAGCGCCTGAGTTTAAAGTTATTTGATATTGGTATCTTGCCGTATTACTTACACATGCTGGACAAGGTGAAAGGGGCAGAGCACTTTTTAATCAGTGATGAACGCGCCATTCAATTACATCAAGACTTGAAGAGTAGCCTAAGTGGTTATTTGGTGCCTAAGTTGGTGCGTGATGAAAATCTAAAATCTAAGACTTGGATTTAAAGAATGGATTTTTCTAAAGTTTCGATGTCGATTTCACCCATACGAAAATCAACCAATCTGCCTTCTGGGTCATAGATGTAAGTGGTTGGCATGCCAAACACATCGCCAAAGTTAGTAAATTGTGAGCCATTTTTATCATCAAATAGGATGATTGGATAATTAACCATAAAGGTATCGGTAAATTCTAGAATGGTTTTTTTATCGGCTTGCTCGTAATCCAATCCTAGTATTTCAACTCTATCAGAATTTTTCTCGTAGAACTCTACGAAAGCAGGAATCTCTTTTAGACAAGGTGGGCACCAAGTAGCCCAAAAGTTGATTACTAAGTATTTGCCTTTGGTTGACTCGTCAGTATGCACATTTCCCTCAATATCGACGAGTGAGAAATTTGGCACTTTGATGGCTTTTTCGTTTTCCCAAAGCGTGCTAGCTTTTGCTACAATTTCATCGACTGTAATTGCTTGTGTCGTTGTTAATGGCAAAAAAAGTGAGAGTATAATGAGAATTTTTTTCATAACCAGTTTTTAATAATGAGTGTAAAAATTTACCATAATCCAAGATGCACAAAATCTAGACTAACCCTGGCTATTTTAGAAGAAAAAGCCCTAGACTTCGAAGTAATTAAATATCTTGAAGATACGCCCAGTGTGGCAGAATTAAAAGCCTTGCTTGATGAGCTAGGCATGGACCCACGTAATTTGATGCGTACCTTTGAAGCGCCTTATAAAGAAAATAACTTGGATGATGAATCGCTCAGTGAAGATGATTTGATTCAGGCAATGGTTGATAATCCAATTTTGATTGAGCGTCCAATTGTCAAGACTGATAAGGGTATTGCCATTGGACGACCACCTGAAAACATTTTAGCGATTTTGTAAACGACTATTCGTCAACCAGTAAAGTCGATAGATAACCTTCACGTGCTTCGATATTGGAATAATAAACATCATCTATTCCTTCAGACACTGAATCTTTAACTTCATCAACCACTAAGATTGCCTCGCTCCAAGCACTAAGATTGCTAAATTCATTGATTGATATTGCATTATCGGTAAATTCATTAATCCAAGCAAGGCGCATAAAGATAGGTGCAAAGGCTGCATCAATCATGGCGAAATCAGCACCATTAAAGAAAGTATCTGTACCTTTAACTGCCTCAACTTTAGCCAGCTTTTCAAATAATGATTCTTTGGCCTTAGTGTAAGTTTCTTCATCACCCGTCACTAGGTTAAATAGGTCATCAAATAGGCCGGATGAGAACTGAATCCAAGCGCGGTTTTTGGCTTTTTGTATTGCATCACTTGGGTGTAAATCATTTTCACTAATGTCATTAGCAAACTCACTAATGACACTTGATTCAAAAATCACTTCATCATCTGCTTTTAATAAAGGCACCTGTCCGGTTGGTGATATGGCTTTAAACCAATCAGGCGGATCCATTGGGTTGATAAAAGTGATATCGTAATCAATCTTTTGTCTTTTTAAGATGATGATAGCGCGTTGTACAAACGGGCAGAGTTTAAAGCTAATGAGTTCTAATTTCATGGTTACTCCCTATGATATGGATGGTTGGTTAATAATGAATGTGCGCGGTAGATTTGTTCAACGGCTAGTAAGCGTGCCATGGAGTGCGGCAAGGTTAAGTTTGACAAGCCCCACAGCTGATTAGCATGCTGTTTACAAGTGGTAGATAGCCCATCTGCACCACCAATTAACAAGGCTATATTGTCACCATTTTGTTGCCAATTTTCCATGTTTTTGGCAATATCTTTGGTGGTGTTTTGCTTTCCGAATTCGTCAAAGGCAATGACATGGCTTGACCCTTGTGTGGCTTTTATCAGTAGTCCGCCTTCTAATTCTTTGATTTGATTGATATTTTTACCTTTTCGCTTTTGCGCTTCAAGTGTAATTAATTCAAAGTTAAGCGAGGCAGGTAATTGCTTTTGATAATGATTGATGCCCGTTTGTATCCAATCGGGCATTTTTTTTCCAATCGCAATCAGTTTGATCTTCATCTAAGTTAGTCGTCAGAACGCTCAGAACCAGACCAAAGTCTTTCCAGTTTGTAGAATTCTCGAGTTTTTTCTGTCATCACATGTACAACCACTTCAGCTAAATCAACCAGCATCCAATGACCAGTTTCTGCGCCTTCAATACCAACAACTTTCATGCCTAAACGTTTGGCTTCAATCTTAAGATTGTTGGCAATACCGCGTACATGTTGTATGGATCGTCCTGTGGCGACAACGATGGCTTCGATATCAGCACTTTGTTCTAATACTTTTAAGGTGATAATATCTTCGCCTTTGAGTTCTTCAATGGTGTCGGTAACGACTTTGAGTTGTTGTTCTAAATTCATAAGTGTTGTAGGTAGTGAATAATGGACTCCGGCAATAGGCCAGATAAACTTTGTTGCGCGCTCATTTTACCACTCAAGGCGGTGTTGAAAAGAATACAGTGAATATCGCTAGAAGAAATATCAAGCAGTTCAGTATTGGCAAAATACAGCAAGCCTGCAGTTTGATTATGCAGTTCAGTTATAGTCTGAGTTGGTGTAAATGAATAAGACGCGATGGGTGCTTGGCAATCAGGTCGCGCAATCACCACAAGGTGCACATATTGATGAAAGTCTTGGTAATTTTTCCAAGTAGGTAAGTTGATAAAGCTATCCATACCAATAATCAAACAAACGGATGTGTCTGGATATTCGTGCTTAATATCAATCAAAGACTCAATCGTATAAGAAGCACTGTCTCGGTTAATTTCGCGTAAATCAATGGACAGCTCGTTAAATTCTCGAGTTGCTAATCGCAACATTTCAAGGCGTTGAGCATTAGAAAAGTTAAGCTTATTTTTGTGCACAGGTGCTGCACAAGGCATTAAAAATAACTCAGACAGATCAAGTGTGCTTTTTAGTAAAGCTGCATTTTTTAAATGACCAAAATGAACAGGATCAAACGATCCACCAAAAAAACCAATCATAATAAGGCATCAAGGGCTTGTTGGCTCACCGGCTGCATTGGGTAAGTACGCGAACCATCATGAATATGATTACGATAACGTACAAAATCGTCTTCATTATCAATCATTAAAAATGGGTTGCCTGATTTTTGCTGCGCCATAGTGGTGGTGATCTGTGAACCATAATCATGCCCACAATGTAATAACACCTCATCTTCTATCTGTTTTAATTTTTGCATTGAATGAAACAGTACATTTGCATCAGCACCTGGCATTGCGCAGTGCCCTGCGCCATACACAAATAAACTGTCACCTGCAATCAGATGGCCATCGAGTAAGTAGCAAACACCGCCAGCTGTGTGCCCAGGGGTATTAATAATGGTTGCACTGGTAGCTCCTAACGTCACAGTATCTTTATCATCAACCGTTTTGATGGGGTTTTTGATGTCTAGATAAGGAATTTCATTTATGCCTGCAGTGATACTGGCCCCCGTTTTATTAGCGATTTCATCGACAGCATTCATGTGATCATTGTGCCAGTGGGTTAGCCAAATATCAGTGAGTGTATAGCCTTTATCAGTAATTTTTTGAATAAATAGGTCTGCTTCCCAAGCGGGGTCAACAATCGCACAGGTTTTAGAAGCATGATCAAAAATAAAATGGATTGAATTTTCATAAGTGCCGACGTGATAGAGAATCTCTAAAGTGTAGGTTTCTTCAGTAAAGGTTTTTTCTAGCATGAGAGCTTTCCATCAATAGTGTACAAACATTTTACCAAACTAGTCTTGACTAATTTGTCTTAGAGACTATAATTTACATCTTTTGCTTTGCAACCAGTTTTGGGGCTATAGCTCAGCTGGGAGAGCACGACACTGGCAGTGTCGGGGTCAGCGGTTCGAACCCGCTATGCTCCACCAACTATACTTCCATAACAGTCCAAAAAAGTTTATTTTAACTCGATAAAATCGGGCTTTACTATCCATTATCGTCCATATTGATTTATTTTTATTTATCTAAATCTAAATATTTTTACGGTATTCTTAGCAGTATCAAAAATTAAATTGTATTGACAACACATCTACAAAAATGATAAAATATTTCAATGAAAACTATAAAATGGAACGAAGATAAAAATCAACTTCTAAAAATTCAAAGGGGAGTTTGTTTTGAGGATATTTTAGATAAGATTGAAGCTGGAGAGATTCTGGGTAGAAAAAAACATCCAAATAGCGATAAATATCCAAATCAGATGATTTTTATTTTTGAGATAAAAGAGTATATATACTATGTTTCTTATGTTGAAGATGATGAGATGGTGTTTTTAAAAACCATCATACCAAGTAGAAAACTAACAAAAAAGTATAGGAAAAACCATGAAAAATGATATGATTTTAGACAAAGAAGAGTTAGAACTTTTAAATGAGTTGGAAGGTGAGAGTTTTGTAGATATCCCATTAACTAAAAGTGAAAAAGAAAACTACACTTCCTATGCAAAATACACAAAATCTTTACAGGAGAAAAAACAAACAACTATAAGGTTTAGTGTAAGTGATTTAGCGATTGTAAAATCCAAAGCAAAAGAGATGCAAGCTGTAGAGTTAATGATTTTGATCCTGTATATAAAGAGTTTGTATTTAAAGAAGCTAAAGAGCAAAGTAGCAGATGTATCCAATGCCCGATAGATATACTAAGAGGGCTTGAAAGCGAGTTTAAATTTTGCCGAGACGGATGTCCGCTAAACAACAAGATACCTATATGGATAAAAAAGACAAAAGAGGGTGATATAAAAGGAGCATTTGAAGCAAGTAATGAAACCTCTCCTTTTCCTGAGATACTCGGAAGAGTTTGTCCGCATGATAGTTTGTGTCAAGGAAGCTGCACTATCGCAAAAACAGAGTTTGGAAGTGTTACTATCGGCGCTATTGAAGTTTTTTTGAACGAAGAAGCTTTTAAAAAAGGGTTTAAGCCATATTATGGAGAGGACAAAAAAAGGACAAAAAAAGTAGCGGTGATAGGAAGCGGACCGGCTGGAATGAGTTGTGCTACATATCTTTTAAGAGGCGGAGTAAATGTAGAGATGTTTGAAAAGTCCGACAAACCCGGAGGGCTTTTGACTTACGGTATCCCAAATTTCAAGATAGAAAAGAGTGTAGTTTTTAGAAGATTTGAGTGGATGAAAGAAGCTGGATTGAAACTTCATCTAAATAGTGACATCTCAACACCAAAACAATTCAAAGAGT
>OFDD01000099.1_pt1 | contig 12247 bp, 9 predicted proteins | sample 1520451 | NCBI WGS metagenome assembly OFDD01 (sample SAMEA3696446, study PRJEB22514) | metagenome | biome: water; feature: marine; material: hydrothermal vent | place: Pacific Ocean | collected 2014-08-12 | depth 1521 m
AATTGGACAAAAGAGATTTTTGATATTGAGTTTGATGATTTAGAAAATCTTAGTTTGGAAACTCAAAATATTTCTGCCGATGAGGTTGAAATTGATGAAATCGATGATTTGCCATCTTACGATGGAACGGTTATTTATTTCCTAAATCCACCTTTACAATTTAATCCTGCAACTGCAAAAGCTTTATCAAAACATTTTGAGGAACCGTTAAATTTAATTGGTTCTGAACAATTTGCAAGAGCTTCAAAACTGAAAAATGGCGATAAAGTTAAATTTGAAGTTAATGGAATAAGTTTTGAGCGAATATTTAAACTTAACAATAAATTAAAAGGTGTAGTTGGAATAAATCCATTCTTTGATAAATCTTTGGATATTTATAAAATTATTTCAAATTATCGATTTGCCAAAGTTAAAATTGAGAAAATTTAATTTTCAGAAAGGAGCTTATGAATGGCTCAAGTAAAAGTCATTATTGACGGTAAAGAGTGCATTGCAAATGAAGGTGAAACTATTCTAAATGTTGCAAGAGCGAATGATATTTTTATTCCTGGAATTTGTTATTTAGATAGATGTTCGCCAACTTTAGCTTGTCGGTTATGTTTAGTTGAAGCTAACGGCAAACAGGCTTATTCCTGCAATGCTAAAGTTAAAGATGGAATGATTGTAAATACTGTTACTGACAACATTAAAAAAGAGCGACAATCAATTATGCAGGTTTATGATGTAAATCATCCTCTGCAATGTGGAGTTTGCGATCAATCTGGAGAGTGTGAATTACAAAATTATACTCTTTACGAAGGGATTAAAACTCAAAATTATGCGGTTAGAGATGTTCATCGTCCTGTAAAAAATTGGGGACATATTCAATATGACCCAGGATTATGTATTGTTTGCGAAAAATGTGTTACTGTTTGTAAAGATATGGTTGGTGATGCTGCTTTAAAAACTATTCCTCGAGGTGCTGATAAATTAGATTTAACTTTTAAAGAAACGATGCCAAAAGATTCTTATGCGATGTGGAATAAACTTAATAAATCGCTTATCGGCACGGTTACGGGAGAAACTTTAGATTGCTCAAGTTGTGGAGAATGTTCGGCAGTTTGTCCAGTTGGAGCTTTAGTTTCAACAGATTTTAAATATACTTCAAATGCTTGGGAACTTAAAAAAATTCCTTCAACTTGTGTGCATTGCTCGGTCGGGTGCCAACTTTATTACGAAGTTAAACAAACCAGTATTTCAGATAGCACTAAAAAGATTTATCGAGTTACAAATGAAACACATTTTGAAAGTCTTTGCGGTGCTGGAAGATATGGTTATGATTTTGAAAATAAACATGCTGAAAAAGATCCTGAAAAATTAGAAAAAGCAGTTGAAGCAGTTAAAAATGCAGATACATTTATTTTTAATTCACAAATTACAAATGAAGAAGCTTTAATTCTTCAAAAATTAAAAGAAAAACTTGGCTTTAAACTTGTAAATAAAGAAGCGAAAAGATACCAAGATTTCTTAAAAGCTTTTTCTAAAGTTCGAGGAAAAGAGTTTTACGACGGAGATTTAAGATATATTAGAGAATGTAATTTTGTAATTTCTGTTGGAAGTTTTATTAAATATGATTCTCCAAATTCAAGATATGCTTTCAATAATTCAATGAAAGTTAATAAAGGTGCAGGATTATATTTCCACCCAATCGAAGATAAAACAGTTCAAGCACTTTCTAAAAATCTTGTTCAAATTGCACATAAACCTTTAGCCGATGAGGTAGTTTTAAAATTTATTCTTGCAAAATTTGGTAAAGATTTACCAGAAAAAATTAAAGAAGTTGTAGAAAATACAGATTACACAGATTTAAATTTGCCCGAAAATTTTGATGCGACTTTAGAAAAATTATTGAAGAAAAAAGATACTTTTGGTTTAATTGCTGGTGAAGATTTATATACTTCTCCAAACTGGAAAACTTTAGCTGAACTTTTAGCATTGATCGAACTTTACACTGATTTTAAAACTGTTTTAATTCCATCAAATAGTAATACTTTGGGAGTTTCTCAAATTTGTGAATTGGACGATGAGGTTTCAGGAAAAACAGTTGCTTATAATGAAGAGGGGGATTTTGTAATTACATCTCTTGGTTTTGGTGATTTACAAGTTCCAGCTTTAAATCAGCAAGAAGGAACATTTTTAAATATCAATAAACGAGTTGTGAGATTAAATCCTGCATTGGATTTTGACGGATATTCGTTAAATGATATTGCATCTCAAATTTTAGATGAACCGAAAAAATGGACAATTGATTGGACAAAGGAACTATTTCAAAAAGTCGCTTTTGACGATATTTCTGTAAGTTTTGATAACAAAATTTTATCAAAAGCAAATACCTCATCGGATAATTTGTTTGACGGTTATCCAGGTTATCCTGTTCAAAATAAAGATGTTGAAAAAATTGCTCTCGATGAGGTGGATTTAAATTCTGATAAAATTGCTGATTTAAATGGAGAAATTTTTGTTTATCGAGCAAATCCAATTTTACAATTTGGTAAATTCACAAACAAAACTCATCAACTTCATGAAGCATCAGCAAAACTTTATCTTTCAGAAACTCTCGCTCAAAAAGTTGGACTTCATTCTGGAGGACTTGTAAAAATATCAACCAAGTTTCATAAAAATACAAGAGTTTCAGCTGTTGTTGATAAAACAATTTCAGGAGATTTTGCATATCTTCCAACTTTTTCTCCAACATTGCATGGGGAAAACTTTTTTAAAGATTGCAGATTTACAGAACTGAAAATCACAAAAGTTTAAAACTTAATTTAATGAAAGGAAAAAACAATGGAATTATCGACTTTTATATTCCAGACAATTATTAAAGTTATTATTGTCTTGTCAATTTTTTCAGCTCTCGCAGGTTTCACAACATATATTGAAAGAAAAGTTTTAGCTTTTATGCAGAGAAGATTAGGTCCAATGTATGTTGGTCCTTTTGGGCTTCTTCAAGTTGCGGCTGACGGGATTAAACTTTTTACAAAAGAGGATATTATCCCAATAAATGCAATCAAACCTACTTTTCAAATTGCACCAATTATTTTACCAGTTACAGCTTTTATCGCGATTGGAGCAGTTCCGATTTTACCTGAATTTGAGATTTTCGGAACAACTTTCCAGCCGTTAATTGTTGATAGCGATGTTGGCATTCTTTTCGTTTTAGGAATAATGGCAATTGGAATGTTCGCTCCGCTTTTAGCAGGTTTGAGTTCTTCAAATAAATGGTCTTTACTTGGAGGTGCGAGAACCGCAATTCAACTTTTATCATTTGAAGTTGTTACAGGTCTTGCGATTTTAGCTCCGTTAATGTTAGTTGGTTCAATGAACCTCATCGATATTAATAATTATCAAATTGAAAATGGGTGGTTAGTTTGTTCTCAACCTCTTGCTTTTATTCTTTTCTTAATTGCTGGATATGCTGAAACAAACAGAACTCCATTTGATTTATTAGAGCATGAAGCTGAAGTTGTTTCTGGATATGCAACTGAATATTCAGGAATGAGATGGGGAATGTTCTTTATCGGTGAATATGTTAATATGTATATTGTTTCATTTTTAACAGTTCTTGTTTTCTTTGGTGGTTTTGGCGAAGGAACATTTATCGATGGTGCAAACTATCTTTTAAAATCATTTTTCCTTATTTTCCTATTTCTTTGGACTCGAGCTGCTTGGCCTCATATCCGACCAGACCAATTGATGTGGCTAACTTGGAAAGTATTAATGCCTTTAGCGGTAATTAATATTTTAATTACTGGTTTTGTTGTAATCTTATAAATCAATAATCTTTTTTCGCTTCCTCTGTTTTTTATTTTTAATCTGCAGGGAAGCGAAGAGAATTAAAGATAAGCTATAATAATAAATTAAAATTCTGAAAGGAGGAGACTGAGTCTCATAAATAAAAATGAGTTTAGATACTTTTAAAAATAGAAATGTTGGCTCTCAAAATTATGTGCCTGTTGAGATTGAAGATTATCCAACGACTGGTTGGGATAAATTCAAACAAGTTGTAAAACGAAGTTTTGGAAAAGAACTGTTTATTGGACTTTGGGTTGTTTTAAGAGAAATGATTAAATTCAATATTCATACAGTTCAATATCCTGAACAAGTTTTACCAATTGGACCTCGATATCGAGCAGTTCATAAACTTTTAAGATTGCTTGAAAGTGGAAATGAAAGATGTATCGGATGCGGTTTGTGCGAAAAAATTTGTGTTGCAAATTGTATTCGAATGGAAACGAAAGTTGATGAAAATGGTCGAAAAGTTGTAACGGAATATTCTATCAATTTGGGACGATGTATTTTCTGCGGATATTGTGCGGAAGTTTGTCCTGAACTTGCAATTGTTCATGGTGATAGATATGAAAATGTTAGTGAGCAAAGAGCTCATTTTGTTTTAAAAGATGATATGCTCACTCCAATTGATTTTATAAAACAACAAAAAGAGTTCCCTGGCTTTGGTGCTTTATCTCCAAATGCTGATGAGTTAGTTAAGAAAACTCCATTAGCTTATTAATTTTAATTTTATGAAAGGAGGATGACAACTTAACTCATTTTTGAGTTTTGGTGTCGAAATTGTAAATGATTGAATCAATCGCCTTTTATACATTCGCGATATTAATTACAGTCTCGTTTGTAATTGTTGTTACATCTAAAAATGCTCTTTATTCAATGTCGGCTTTGGCTTCAGGAATGATTTTAATTTCTGGAATATTTTTTACCTTGAATGCAGACTTTTTGGGTGTTGTTCAATTAATTGTTTATACAGGTGCGGTAATTGCACTTTATGCTTTTGCTATGATTTTTTTCAATACCGCAAAAGATATTGAAGAGAAAAAAAGTGGTAGATGGATTTTTCTTTTAAGTGGTCTTGGCTCATTACTTTTAGTTTTAATTTTAATAACTCCAATGACTATAAATACTCCAGAAGCACTTTATCCAATTCATCAAGGAATTGGAAACACAAAAGATGTTGGTATGGTGCTGTTTACAAAATATCTGCTTCCATTCGAAGTTGCCGCAGTTATGCTTTTAGTTGCGATGATTGGTGGAATTATTATGGCAGGTAAAAAACTTGAAAAATCTTTTCAAGATGCTGAATAAATTTATGAAAGGAGGGCGAAGACTCATTTTTATTTTTGAGTCTCGAAGTTAAAAATGTCTTTAGAACATTATTTAGTCTTATCTGCAATTCTTTTTATGATTGGACTTTACGGGGTCGTTGTTAGAAAAAATCTTCTTATGCTATTTTTTGCTACGGAGATTATGCTTAATGCCGTAAATATTAGTTTGACCGCTCTTTCAAATTATTACGGTGATTTGACAGGTCAAATGTTCGCTTTCTTTATTATTGCAATTGCAGCGAGTGAAGTTGCTGTTGGTCTTGGACTTTTAATTCTTTGGTTCAAACGACATAACACAATTGATATTCACTCTCTACAATCTATGAAAGGTTAAGAAAATATGGAAAAATTTCTATATTTAGCACTATTTTCGCCATTAGTTGGTTCACTATTTGCAGGGATTTTTGGTGCGAATCCTAAAAAACTTTTTGTTGGAATTGTTACATCATTTTTAATTTTTGTATCATTTTCCGCTTCTTTAATTCTTTTCATTCATCTTTATCAAGGTGGAAATATTATCCATGTTGAAATGATGGAATGGATTAAAGCGGGAGATTTCTATGTTCCATTTGGATTTGTAGCTGATAATGTTTCCGTTGTAATGATGTTAGTAGTTACTTTAGTTTCTACTGTTGTTCATGTTTATTCTATTGGCTACATGGAGCATGATAAAAGTTTTAACAGATTTTTCTCATACCTTTCAGCTTTTGTTTTCTCAATGCTTATTTTGGTAATGAGTGATAATTTCTTAGGATTATTTATCGGTTGGGAAGGTGTTGGAGTTTGTTCATGGCTTTTAATCGGATTCTGGTATCACAAAGAATCTGCAAGCTGGGCTGCAAACGAAGCTTTTATTATGAATAGAATTGCCGATTTAGGAATGCTTATCGGACTTTTCTTAATTTATTGGAACTTAGGAACTCTTCAATACGATGAGGTTTTCGCAAATATTGGAAATCTTGATATAAGTTTAATTACTTGGATTGGTATTTTCTTATTTATCGGTGCAATGGGTAAATCTGCACAATTTCCACTTCACACTTGGTTGGCAGATGCGATGGAAGGACCAACTCCTGTTTCAGCTTTAATCCATGCTGCGACAATGGTTACCGCTGGAGTTTATTTGGTAGTTCGAGCTAATGAGATTTTCTCACTAATTCCAGATGTTGGATACTTTATCGCAAGTCTTGGTGCTTTTGTTGCTATGTTCGCGGCATCAATGGCTTTAGTAAATAAAGATATTAAACGGGTAATTGCTTATTCGACTCTTTCACAATTAGGTTACATGTTTGTTGCTGCGGGACTTGGAGGTTATTGGATTGCACTTTTCCACTTAGCAACTCATGCATTTTTTAAAGCACTGTTATTCTTAGGTGCTGGAAATGTTATGCATGCAATGGACGACGAACTCAATATTATGAAAATGGGTGGAATGAAAAAAGTTATGGCTGGAACCGCGATTTTAATGATTATTGCTTCAGTTGCTTTATCTGGTATTTATCCATTTGCAGGTTTCTTCTCAAAAGATAAAATTTTAGAAGTTGCTTTTGATACTAACCATTTTGTACTTTGGGGAGTTCTTTGGGTTACTGCTGGTTTAACTGCTTTCTACTCTTTCCGAATTGTAATGTTAGTTTTCTTTGGTTCTGAAAGATATAAAGATTTTGGTTTCCATCCACATGAAGCTCAAAAGTTTGTATTAATCGCTATGTTGCCTTTGGCAATTCTTGCGATTATTGCAGGATTCTTTGAACATCAATTTTATCATTTTGTTACTGCTATTCTACCTGAGTATGAATTTTCAGAAGAAACTCATATTATGTCTGGACAATTATTAGTTGTAACTTTGAGTATTGCTTTAACCGGTATCGGTATTGCTGTTTTTTCAAATGTTTATCGAGAAGGACTTTTTTCTGGTTTGTTTCAAAATAGATTTTGTTATAAATTATTAGATAATCAATGGTATATTCCGAAACTTTACGATGAGGTTTTTATTAAACCTTATGAAAAATTATCGGAAATTTTTTGGAAAATTGATATGAAAATTGTTGATGCAATTGTTGATGGCATCGCAAAAACACTTTATTCAACAGGAAAAGCAACTCGAGGAATGCAAAGCGGAAATCTTTCTTATATGTTGAGATGGGTTTTTGTAGGTTTCTCAATTTTAATTGTTTCAGCAATTCTTTACAACATTTTTTTATTGTTGTAATCCTATTTTAATTTTACGAAAGGAGGATGAAGACTTTTAGGCTTTTGCTTAAAAGTCATAATTCAATAATGGATTTTATTCTTTCAATTCTTGTATTTTTTCCAGCAGTTGCTGGATTGTTAGGGTTTCTTGTTGAAAGAAATTCAGTTAGGGCTTATGTAACTACAATTGCATCAATAGAATTTTTCCTATCAATTTATTTATGGGTAAATTTTGATGTAACAAATTCTGGGTTACAGTTTATGGAATTAAGCTCGTTAATTCCCGCTTTTGGAGTTCAATATTTTTTAGGAGTCGATGGAATTTCACTTTTTATTATAATTCTCTCAACTTTTATAACTCTAATTGGAATTATCTCAATCCCGAAAAACACAAAAGATTTAAAAGAATTATTGCTTACAATTCTTTTCCTCGAAATGACAATGGTAGGAGTTTTTGTTGCACTTGATGCAATTTTATTCTACTTATTCTGGGAATTATCTTTGGTGCCAATGCTTTATATTATTGGTGCTTGGGGAGGAGAAAAAAGAGTTTATGCTTCTATAAAATTTTTCCTTTATACTTTTGCAGGTTCTTTAATAATGCTTGTAGGTATGTTGGTTATGGCATATCTTTACAAACAAGAAACTGGAGTATTAACCTTTAATTTATTGGAATGGTATAGATTACAATTACCGGTAAATTTACAAATTTGGCTTTTTGTAGCCTTTTTTCTTGGTTTTGCAATTAAAGTTCCAATGTTTCCATTTCATACTTGGCTTCCGTATGCTCACGGTCAAGCTCCAACTATCGGTTCTGTAATTCTTGCAGCAGTTTTATTAAAAATGGGATCTTATGGATTTGTAAGATTTTCACTTCCACTTTTTCCAGATGCAGCTGTATATTTTATAGTTCCAATTGCTATTATTTCAATCATTATGATTATTTATACTGCAATGGTTGCAAATGCACAAAAAGATATTAAACAGTTAATCGCTTATTCCTCAATTTCTCACATGGGAGTTGTTGTTTTAGGAACTTTTGCTTTAAATGCTGAAGGTATTTCAGGTTCACTGTTCTTAATGATTTCTCACGGAATTGTTTCTGGAGCTTTATTCCTTTTAGTTGGTGTAATTTATGAACGAAGACATACAAAACTTATGTCAGAGTTTGGCGGTTTAGCTTCGGTTATGCCTCGATATGCACTAATTTTTGGAATTATGATGATGGCATCTGTTGGACTTCCTTTAACAATTGGTTTTGTTGGGGAATTTTTAAGCTTCATAGGTTTTTATAAAATTTCACATATTTTAACTTTGTTGGCAGGAACTGCTGTTATCGTTGGTGCGATTTATATGTTAGGAGCTTATAAGAAAACTTTCTTTGGTAAAGTTACAAATGAAGAAAATAAAAAACTTCCTGACCTTTCTGTTCAAGAATATATGACTTTAATTCCACTAACTTTACTTGTTATTTTCTTGGGAGTTTATCCTAAACCAGTTCTTGAACCTATAAATAACAGTGTTAAAATGCTTGTCAAATTTATGGACAAAAAAGCTGTTCTTGATTCAACAAAAAATATGATTCAAGAAAGCAAATCAGAGGAGTAATTTTATGTTAGAAGCTATAAATATATCTTTTGGGTCGTTACATTTAACAACTCTTCTTCCGATGCTAATCGCTATTGTTGGTGGTTTAGTTATTCTTGCAATTGATTTATTAAATGAAAAATTTGATATTAGTTTATATATTACTTTATCAATTGTTTTTCTTGTTATGGATTTTGGAGCAATTACAGCTTTACAAGTAAATACGACAGGGGTTTTTGATTTACTTTATATTGATGGAGTAGCAATTATTTCTCAACTTGTAATATTAGTTGGGTCAATTTTCTTTATTCTGTTTTCATTTTCAAGTAAAAGATTTTATAAATACAATTTTCCAGAATTTTTTGCTCTTTTCCTATTTATGACTGCTGGTTTCCAATTTATGGTTGCGAGTGATAACCTCATCTTAATTTTCATCGGACTTGAAACTGCGAGTTTATCTCTTTATACTTTAATGGTTCTCCACAGTAAAGATAAATCAATTGAAGCCGCAATTAAATATTTCACAATGGGAGCAATGGCAGCAGGATTTTATGCTTTCTCATCTATGATTTTCTACGGTTTAACAGGTAGTGTTGAGTTACATAAAATCTTTGAAACATTGGCTCAAAATAACTTCCAACCGTCGATTATGATTTTAGTTGCTGCAATATTTATGTTGGTTTCTTTAGGTTTCAAAATGGCTATTGTTCCATTCCACACTTGGGCTCCAGATGTTTATGAAGGTTCATCAGCAGCTATGGCTGGATATATTTCAGTTATTCCAAAAGTAGCTGGAATTGTTGTTATGATGAGAATCTTTGAATCATTAGTTAATACAGGCATTATTTGGATTGAACATATGTTATATGCAATTGTTGTTTTAACTATGACATTAGCAAATATTTGGGCTTTAGTTCAAGATGATGTTAAAAGAATGTTAGCTTATTCTTCAATTTCTCATGCTGGTTTTGTTATGGCTGCAATTATGATTGGAACCCCTCAAGCAAATGAAGGTATCTTCCTATATTGGATTTTATTTACATTTACAAATATTGGTGCTTTTGGAATGCTTTGGGCATCTCGAAAACGAGGAGTTAGTTTCCATGAAAGATATGACCACCCATTTGAAAAATTTGCTGGAATGATTAAATCAATGCCTCTTGGAGCGGTATTAATGGGATTATTTATGCTGACATTAGCAGGTGTTCCACCATTTTCAGTATTTTGGGGAAAACTTTATTTAATTAGTGCAGCTGTAAATGATAATTATATTATTCTTGCTTTAATTATGGCAATTAATAGTGCTATTTCAGCATATTATTATTTAAAATTAATAGTTTATATGTTCTTAAAAGAATCGGTAATTAGTGAAGATGATTCAGTTTATATGGCTAATGCTTCAATATCTCTTAAAGTTGTTTTAGGAATTGCAGCATTTTTCACTTTAAGCTCAATCTTTTTTGTAAGTCCAATTTTAGATTTTTCATCTAAATTAATGGAAATGAGCGGTTTCTAAAATTCAAATTTAAAAAAAATCCTATCCAGAAATTAATAACTCTGGATAGGTTTAAAACAATTAAAAAACTTCTTTTAGAGAGTGATACTCTTTAAAGTAATTTAAATTAGTAAAAGGCTTCTGCTCTTTAAACTCTACAAAAATCGGTTTAATATCTTCGATTAAAGTTTTAAGCTTATAATTTTTTTTCTCCACCATTTCATCTATTTTTTTCAAAATTGAACGATTATAAATTGCGGTTAATGGTTCAATTCCATTTTCTGTTTTTGGAATAACGGCATCGTAATCATTATTTTCAATTGCTTTTAATAATTTTTCAATTTCATTAATTCCAAAAAATGGAGTATCGACACTTACAACAATAATATATTTAGATTTTAATTTGTGAAAAATTGTTGATAAAGCAAGAATTGGAGCTGAAATTTCAGATTTAGCATCAAAAATAGATTTAGCTCCAAAACTCACTTTTTCATTTTTCCATGAAATAAAAACCTCATCGAAAAAATCTTTAAATTTATGGTATTGAAATTCCACAAGAGTATTAAAATCTCTAAATGGCAACAAAGCTTTATCAGTTCCCATTCTTCGACTTTTTCCCCCTGCGAGAATAATAATTGGAATGTTCTTATTTTTTGTTTTCAAGATATTTTGTATCAAAATTATTGTTAAGAAAATCTTGGTTTTTCATCATTTCTTTGTGAAAATCAATCGTTGTTTTAATTCCTGCGACCTGAAATTCGTTAAGAGCTTGAACCATTTTTTTTATTGCTTCTTCCCGATTTTCTGAATAAACAATTAATTTCGCAATCATCGAATCATAATAAGGTGGAATTATATAATCTTGATAAACATGAGTATCGATTCTTATATCTTTTCCACCAGGTAAAATCCATTTTGTAACTCGTCCAGGGGAAGGTAAAAAAGTTTTTGGATCTTCAGCTGTAATTCTACATTCAATCGAATGTCCTTGAAGTTTGATTTCATCTTGATGAGGTATTTTTTTTCCTTCTGCAACATCAATCATCATTTTTATAATATCTCGATTACTCACCATTTCAGAAACGGTATGTTCAACCTGCAATCTGGTATTCATTTCCATAAAATAAAAATTTTGATCAGCATCAACTAAAAATTCAAAAGTTCCTGCACCTTGATAATTTATATATTTTGCAGCTTGAACTGCGGATTCATGAATAGCTGTTCTCACCTCATCTCGTAAAAAATTTGCTGGAGTTTCTTCAATTAATTTTTGATGCCGTCGTTGAAGAGAACAATCTCGTTCTCCAAGATGAATTACATTTCCAAAAGTATCAGCAACAATCTGAACTTCAATATGACGAGGATTTTTAATATATTTTTCCATATAAATTCTTCCATCGCCAAATGAATTTAAAGCTTCACTTTCAGCTGCTAAGAAAAGATTTTCAATATCTTCCTCTTTTTCAACAACTCTCATTCCTCGACCGCCCCCGCCAGAAGCTGCTTTTAAAATTATAGGATAACCAATTTCCTTAGCTCGATTTTTAGCATCTTCGATATTTTGTAAAGCTCCTTCAGAACCGGGAATAACGGGAACTCCAGCTTGTTTCATAACATCTTTTGCTTTACTTTTATCGCTCATAAGTTGCATTGTTTCAGATTTTGGACCAATAAAAACAATATCGTGATGAGCACAAATTTCTACAAAATTTTGATTTTCACTTAAAAAACCATAACCAGGAAAAATAGCATCAGCATTTGCAATTTCTGCAGCACTAATTATTGCAGGAATATTTAAATAACTTTCAGAACTTTT
>OFDD01000100.1_pt1 | contig 12218 bp, 10 predicted proteins | sample 1520451 | NCBI WGS metagenome assembly OFDD01 (sample SAMEA3696446, study PRJEB22514) | metagenome | biome: water; feature: marine; material: hydrothermal vent | place: Pacific Ocean | collected 2014-08-12 | depth 1521 m
ACGAGCGTTGTGACGGTTGTAACTATTTGAAATCATTAGCCGTTCGCCTGTCCCCACAAGCTGTAATTTGCGAGTTTCGACTTTTTGCAGGCGACTCTTTGGAGACCTGAATTGAGTTTATCAGGACAGACTTTATCTAATTTTTGCAGGAGAATCAATCACCCCACTGCTTCTGATTTTTCGCTTTAACCGGGTCAAAAAAATGTGTGGAATACCGGGAATTTTTAGAAAAGATATAAACAGATTTCAAGACTCAACTTTCGGAACTCCGATAGTTGAGTTAAGGGAAAAGCAGTCAAAGTCATCAGTAGAGGGATTAAAATGGATGCAATTTTAGGTATTTCAGCTTTTTACCATGATTCAGCAGCAGCCCTGGTAATTGATGGAGAGATTGTCAGCGCAGCACATGAGGAGCGTTTTACACGCAAAAAGCATGACGCATCATTTCCAGCACAGGCTATTGTTTATTGTCTTGAAGAAGCTGGCCTTGCCTTACAGGATATAAAAGCGGTCATTTTTTATGACAAACCGTTGTTAAAGTTTGAACGGCTTCTGGAAACCTATTATGCGTTTGCGCCTCGTGGTCTCAGGCAATTTTTGTCTTCCATGCCGGTCTGGATCAGGGAAAAGCTTTTTTTGCGCAAATTAATTCAGGATGAGCTTAAAACAATAGCAAACAATACTTTCAAACTTTCAGATAGCAGCAAGATCGTCAACAATATAAAATTGTTGTTTACTGAGCATCATTTATCCCATGCTGCCAGTGCATTTTTCCCTTCACCCTTTGATGAGGCAGCCATTTTAACCATAGATGGTGTTGGTGAATGGGCAACCGCTTCAATATGCAGGGGCAAAGGCAATCAAATTACTATTTTGCGCGAGCTGGATTTTCCTCATTCAGTTGGCCTGCTTTATTCAGCCTTTACTTATTATCTTGGTTTTAAGGTCAATTCTGGAGAATATAAAATGATGGGTCTGGCACCTTATGGCCGGCCAGAAAGCGAAACAACCCTGAGGTATGAAAAGCTTATTAAAGAAAACCTGGTTCAAATTTATGAAGATGGCTCTGTCTGGCTTAATCAGGAATACTTTGATTATGCTGTTGGTTTGAAAATGATTAAGGAGAGAAAATGGGAAGAGCTTTTTACCTTACCCAGAAGAGAACCTGAAACAGAATTGAGTCAGGAATATTGTGATTTTGCCCTGGCAGCGCAAAGAGTAACAGAAGAGATAGTGTTTAAGCTGGCCAGGACAGCCAGGCAGGTTACAGGGAGCAAATATCTATGTCTGGCAGGTGGAGTGGCTTTAAATTGCGTGGCCAATGGCAAGCTTTTACGGTCAGGAATTTTTGAGGATATCTGGATTCAGCCAGCAGCAGGAGATGCAGGCGGAGCACTGGGTGCTGCCCTGGCAGGCTGGCATATCTGGCTCAATAAAGAACGTAAGTCAGCTCAGAAAGACAAAATGCAGGGAGCATATCTTGGGCCGGAGTTTGATAATAAAGAAATCAAAAAGGTCATGCGCAAATATGGGGCAGTGGGCCATGAATATGAAGATTTTGAACAGTTATGCAGGGATGTGGCCTCATTGCTTGATAAGGGCATGGTAGTGGGCTGGTTTCAGGGACGCATGGAATGGGGCCCAAGAGCGCTTGGCAACCGCAGTATTTTAGGAGATGCGCGCAATACAGAGATGCAAAAGAAACTCAATTTAAAGATAAAATTCAGGGAAAATTTCAGGCCTTTTGCGCCATCAGTTCTGGCTGAAAAGGTGGATGAATATTTTGAGATGAAACATGAGTCTCCATATATGTTACTGGTATGTAATGTTAAAAAGGAGTTAAGGCGCACTTTGCCAGAAGGATATGACAATTATACCTGGCGGGACAAGCTCTATTATGTGCGCTCAGAATTGCCAGCCATCACTCATATAGACTTTTCAGCCCGTGTTCAGACAGTGCATAAAGAGACAAATGAGCGTTACTGGCAACTTATTAAGGCATTTGAAGAGCAAACAGGATGGGGAGTGATAGTGAATACGAGTTTTAATGTACGAGGAGAGCCAATAGTGTGCACGCCAGAAGACGCTTATAGGTGCTTTATGAGGACAGAAATGGATTACCTGGTTATGGGTGATGTTTTGTTTAAAAAAGAAGAACAACCGCAATGGGAGGAAGAAAAGGATTGGAGGGAGGAGTATGAGCTGGATTAAAAAATGGGCAATAAATTGTAGCCTTGTATTTTTTGGTATTTTTGTGGCCTGTTGTGTTGCTGAGGTGGCTTTAAGGGTGTTGAATATTGATTTTATAGAAGGTTGGATACTGCCACGATATTATTTCCAAAAAACTGATTATGGTTTTGATATCACGCCTAATTTTAAGCCATGTTATATGTTAATTGATAACGTATATAAAGTAAAAGTTTGGTCAAATGAAATAGGATGTTTTGATTATCCCATTCATCACTTTATGGATAATAAAAAGAAAATTTTATTGCTTGGAGACAGTTTTACATGGTCATCTTCTAATTTCAATGACAAATGGGGAACATTGATAGAAAAATTAACATCATATCCTGTATTAAAATGTGGAGTTGGTGGTTATGGTACGAAACAGGAATATATTAAATGCAAAAAAATATTACAACGATTTAATGGTCATATCTCATTGATTATAGTAGGATATTATGTTGGAAACGATTTGCTTGATGACTATCTATATCCAAGGATCACTGTTTATAAAGGCTATCTGGTCCATAAAGTAAAATTGATAAATTATCAAAACGGCAAGAAAAAAATTATCTCCGACAAAATAATTAAAGAAGGGCTTAAAACTTATAATATTTTCGGCCCCTTACCACCTAATCCATCTAATATTGAAAAAATACACGCATTTCTTAAACACAACAGTCAGTTGTACAGATGTTTACTTCCTCGCATAAAAAAGATATTTTACACAATTAATATTTATAATATTCTTAAACCAGATAAAACTTATTATTTCCATATTCCATTTTATAATTATAAATGGATCAAGACTGCATGGCAAAATCATTTAAAAAATCTTTATTACTTTAAAAAATTAAGTAAACATAATAATATTAAACTAATTTTTGTTCTTATTCCAACTAAGGAACAAGTTTATCCTGATTTACTTCAATGTCGAAGCTATTACGATAGCCTAAAAATTGATTTAAATCGTCCCAATTTAATATTACGCCACTTTTTCAAAAAAAATAATATTACTTATCTTGATTTGCTTCCTTTATTTAAATTTTATGCTAGAAAATCGGTTTCGTGCCCTTTAAACCTGCAAAAAGATTTATACTGGAGATATGATTGCCACTGGAATCCCAGGGGAGAGCATTTAGCAGGATTGCTGCTTTCAAAATACCTATTAAAACATAATTTTATTACGGTTCCAGAAAAACAGGAGAAAATAGTAAAAATAAATCAACAATTAATGGAAAAATTCGGCAAATTACCGCCTGATAATTTATTATAGAGTCGCCTCCAAAAAGTCGAAACTCGCAAATTACAGCTAGCGGGGACAGGCAAACGGCTAATGATTTAAAATTTGTAGGGGCGTATTGCAATACGCCCCTACTACACAACGCTCGCTACCGCTGATCGTCTGTCCCCCCACGGAAAATTTTACTTTTTGCAGGCGAATCTATAGGGGGACAAATATGAACAGGATTCAAAAATTGGCAATAAATTGTGGTCTTGTATTTTTTGGTATTTTTGTGGCCTGTTGTGTTGCTGAAGTGGCTTTAAGGATCTTGAATATTGGTTCTTCTAAAGAAGAACCACCTCAATATTATTTTCAAAAAACAGATTATGGTTATGATATTACGCCAGACTTTACTCCACATCCCATGTTGATAGATGGGTGTTATAAATGTAATGTATGGTCTAATGAGATTGGATGTTTTGATTATTCAATTAAACATTTTCAAGGTAATAAAAACACGATTTTGTTGTTAGGCGACAGTTTTACATGGGGATATACAGATTTTAATGATAAATGGGGAACATTGATAGAAAAATTATGTTCATTTCCAGTGCTTAAATGTGGAGTAGCAGCTTATGGGCCTAAACAACAATATATTAAAGGACGAAAAGTATTAAATAAATTTAAAGCTGATATTGATGCATTAATAATTGGCTATTATGTAGGTAATGATTTAGAGGATGACTATTTGTATCCACACAGAACTGTTTGTAAAGGTTATCTGGTTGGAAAAGTTAGATTAGTAGATATTCAAAGTGGTAAGAAAAAAGTGTTTTCTGAGCAAGAAATTAAAGAAAAAGTGAATGTTTATGAAAAATTTGGTACTGTGCTCCCTTTTAATCCTTCTCCCTTTGATAAAATGAAAGCTTTTTTAAAACATAATCTTGTTCTGTATAGAATATTGGTGCCTAGAATTAAAGAAATATTAATGAAGCTTGGGCTTTATAATCTTTTTTGCAATGTAGGAGCAATAAATCAAAGAAAGATACAAGAAGATGTTGTGGAATTTTATGATTATACCTGGATAAAAGAAGCCTGGAAGGAGCACTTTAACAATCTTTTAGCCTTTAAAGATTTCTGTAGAGAAAAAAACAGAAAGTTAGTTTTTATTATTATCCCAACAAAAGTGCAGGTGTATCCAGAGTTGCTTAAATGTGGCAATTATTATGATAGAGAAAGAATTGACTTGAGTCGTCCAAACAGAATATTAAGCCAATTTTTTCAAAAAAATAATATTATTTATTTTGATTTACTTCCATTATTTCGATTTTATGCCAGAAAAATTGATTCATGTTTTTTAGATCGAGAAAAGGATTTATACTGGAAATATGATGGACACTGGAATGTGAGGGGAAATCATCTGGCAGGTTTACTGGTCTCAAAATATTTATTAAAGCATAATATTATTACAGTTCCAGATAAACAAGAGAAGATAGCAAAAATAGATAAACAATTAATGGAAGAATTCGGCAAATTACCGCCAGAAAATTTATTATAGGAGGTCAAATGAATACCATAAAAGAATTAATGCAGTTTCTCATGGAACGCAAAAAATGGTGGCTTTTACCAATTGTTGTGACATTACTTCTTATTGGCGCATTAATTGTATTTTCCTCTGGTTCAGCCATAGCGCCGTTTATTTACACTATTTTTTAAGAGTATAGGCAATTATGAAGATGGCGTAATTGGTGATTTTTTGATTGCGCCTGAGTAAACTGTTGAATACAGGGGTCTGCCCCCGGGCAAGTCCCTGATCTGTCAGGGAGTTTAAAGTGGATAAGAATAAGTATATTGAGACCTGCGCTATTCTGGCACTGGCCAGCTTAATCATTATTGGTCTGCTTGCCAGGCGACCCTTTTTGTCTGTTTATATTGCAATACTTTTTCTGGTGATTGGCCTTTTTATTCCTCCTTGCGCCAGAATAATTCACCAGATATGGTTTAAAGTTGTCGAACTAATATCCCTTGTCAACAGTCGTATCATTTTAACGTTTATTTTCTTTTTTGTCTTAACGCCACTGGCTTTGACGCGTAGGTTGTTCAAAAGACAGGACACATTAAATTTAAAACCGGTGAAAAAAAGCCTTTTTAAAGATAGAAATCATACCTATACAGCCGAAGATATGGTAAGGCCATGGTAGGTAATAGGATAAATAGAGACAAAGTAATTTTTGGTTTTAACTCACAGAGAGCCGCAAGCAGTGGTTTTTCACAGGTAAGAGCTGGATAAAGGGACGGTAACACTGCCTAACTGACCACTTCTTTTATATCCTGAATCTTTATTTTGCCTTTATCTAAGAGTCTTAACAATAAGTCAACAGGTCTGGTTTGATTGGTTTCACCTGCTTCATATTTATAAAAGGCCCTGATTCCACCGCCAAAGAGCAAAGAGGCTTCTTTTTGGGTAAGACCAAGTTTCTTTCTAATTCTTCTGATTTCCTCTCCTGTCAACAGGTTGTCAATCCTGCGCCTAAAATCAGCAAGTTCCTTTTTGGTAGCTTTTATATCCTTGCTATCATAAAAAGCTTCTCCACATTCATCACAATAAAGGCCAGGCTGTTTTATTGTTATCTTTTGGCCCTTATATTCGAAAACAACGTTGCGTATATCTCTTGTTAGTTTGTCATTACCACAAATTGGACATTCTTTCATAATATTTATCCTCTATTTCTTTTTAAAAGAAATAACGACTGCTTTATCTGTTAATTGAAGTTTAATATAAAGTTTAACGTCTTTGTATGTAAGATGATAAACATCTTGCCATATTTTATGATTTTTATAACTTGTCATTGATTTATAAAAATTTTTATGGGTCAAGCTCATTGCAGCATTCAAAATATCATCCTCATCAAAACTTAATGCGAGCGCTCCTGTATACGCGCTACCAGTAATAAAATATTTTTTTTCTTTTATAAAATCCTGTATTGTGGAAAGGTTGTAATGTGGCCGTCTTTTTTCCATATTATCCTCTAAGGGAGAGATTAACCAATATGGTTAAAATGTCAAGAACAAAAAAGCCCCCGATTCAGGGCTAACGGAAAATAGGGACAGGAAAAAAGTTGTTAATTATCAACGAAATTTAGGTGCGATTGCCCTGTTGATTGTAACTGTTTTTCTTGTTGGGTCGAGAGTGCTATGGAAAGTCTCCTGTAATTATTTTTCTTGACTTGCGCTAAAATATAACGATATTTCTTGTGCTGTAATCATTTTTCCAGAGGCAACCATGGTTGAAAAGGATCAGGATAGATCAACTTGCAGACTCGCAGGGTATGCGGCACTTATCGACCGGTACGGTCTCGATGTCATTCCCAATTGGCACAGGTCCCTGGTGACGACCAGCGGAATCCACCGGATCAGTTCGAGCGGGGGCATAGTTGAGGAGGTATATCCGCCTAAGTATTGGCCAGGGGATACTCTGGGCGATCATCTGGAATTTGCACTCAAGTATGACGGTACGAATCTCGCTATACTCGCCAGCCTGTTTCAGGAGGTTGGTGAGGAAGAGATCCTCGAATATGTCCGGTCTAAACCAACCGGCAAATACGCCAGGCGGTTGTGGTATCTGTACGAGTTTTTGACTGGCAAAACGCTGCCACTGGATGACGTGAAACAGGGCAACTACATTGATTTGCTCGAGCCGGATGAGTACTATACCATCACCCCGGCTCGCCAGGTTCGTCGTCAGCGAATCAACGATAATTTACTGGGTGATCGGCGATTTTGCCCGACTGTTCGCCGCACCGATACTCTGCGCGACTTTGAAGCAGCTGATCTTCCCGCACGGTGCCGCGAGGTCGTGTCTGCCTATTCTCCGGAATTGTTGAGGAGGGCACTCGGCTATCTGTACAGCAAGGAGACAAAATCATCTTTTGAGATTGAACATATCAAGCCCACATCGACCCGGACCGAGCGATTTGTAACGCTGCTTCAACTGGCAGAACAGGAAGACTTCTGCGAAAAATCGCGTTTGATCGAGCTTCAAAATCGCATTGTTGAACCACGGTTTCGCGATTGCGACTACCGGAAGAGCCAGAATTATGTGGGAGAGACAGTTGCCTGGCAAAGGGAAAGGATACACTTTGTAGGCCCAAAACCAGAGGATCTGGCCGACCTGATGGATGGCCTGGTAGCCGCTCACAAGCGCATGGAAGCAAGTGGCGTGTCCGCGGTGATTCATGCTGCTGTTATTGCCTATGGGTTTGTTTTTTTGCACCCGTTCGAGGACGGCAATGGCCGCATTCACCGTTTCCTGATTCACAACATTCTTGCCCGCAGAGGATTTACGCCTCAACGCGTTATGTTTCCCATATCAGCATCAATGTTGAAGAATCCTGCCGACTATGATGCCTCTCTGGAAGCATTCTCGCGGCGTCTTATGCCTCTGGTGGAATACTCACTCGATGAAGAAGGTCACATGATTGTGCACAACGATACTGTCAGGTGGTACCGCTATATTGATATGACGCCCCAGGTGGAGGCTCTTTTCAGATTCATTAAACAGACCATTGACACGGAACTTGCCCGCGAATTGGAGTTTCTGGCCAACTACGATGAAACTAAAAGAGCCATCCAGGAGATCGTGGATATGCCCGACCGGAAGATCGACCTCTTCATTCGCTTCTGCCTGCAGAACAATGGCAGACTCTCGGCACGCAAAAGCGCGAGTTATTTTGATTTCCTGTCGGATGAAGAAATTGCCCGTATGGAACAGGCTGTTCTGGCCGCGTATGGAAATACAACCTTTAATGATGATTGATAATGATCTGGTGTCGGGTTTTGAAAAACCGGAGGATATAACTATCCGAAAGGATTGATAATTGAAAGGAAATTGGTGGAGGCGGGGGGAGTCGAACCCCCGTCCGAGAACGCTCCGCTCAAGGCTTCTACAGGCTTAGACCAGGTTTAATATCTCGTTTTCAGGTAGGCCCCTGGTCAGGCATCCTGAAAACCAGTCTGAAGAAGTTCTCACCTCCAGAATTGTCAGACTCAATCTGGAGGCCAGCCTGATGCATCGTCGCTTCTTCCAGCCTATCAGGCATCAGCCAGAGAAGCGTGGCTAAAAATTAAGCAGCCATTGCGTATTCGTAATCGTTGGCATTTGTTTTGTTGCTGCGTGTTTTACGAGGTCCCCGCAGCACCTCGGCCTGCAACCCTGGCTTCAACCGTCCCCGTCGAAACCATGGCGCCCCCTTTTTTAGAAGTTGGTCCAAGGCAATCGTACCAAAATTTCGTTGATATAGGCTAATTTTGCCTTTTACGCTGACTCTGCATCCGGGGACAGGCCCAAGGGCCAGTCCCCGGCAAGGCAATAAGTGCCATAAAAATTTGGTGCAATTGCCCTGGAAGTTGGTAGATAAGGGGTAATTAAATGCCATGATTTATACATTCGATAAATCAATGAGCAAATTTTGATAAAATACTAATAAGTCCTAAAATTCCAGAAGGCAAGAGCCAGAAAGAAAAACTTTTGAAGGTAATCCTTCAAGAGCGTTATTCTTATTCTGGTAGCGAGGGAGGGACTTGAACCCCCGACTCTGCGGATATGAGCCGCATGCTCTGACCAACTGAGCTACCTCGCCAAAAGAGAGAAAGGTATATATGTGTTGTTGAAAAAAAAATCAAGTGTTAATTTGTAAAAAAATAATTTTAACTAACCTCAACCCATTGTGGCAGAAGGCAATCTTCATATTTGACAAAAGACAAAATTTCTCTTTGGATAAGCTGATAGAAAGGAGGGCTGATGAGATGGATGATTTTGTATTTGAATTAAGTGATGAAGAAAAGAGGTATTTAAAGGATCTGGCTTATTTAAGTATCAAGGCCAGGCTGGAGGGTCAGGAGATTAATTTACCTGCTCCTCCATCTGAGAAGTTGAACGAACATTTTGGGGCGTTTGTGACATTGAAAATGAATGGCCAGTTACGCGGCTGTATTGGGCACATAGTTGGTGACGAGCCGCTTACGCAAACCATTATTAAAATGGCCAGGGCTGCAGCTTTTGAAGATCCAAGGTTTCCTCCTCTTGCGAGGGAGGAGCTTGATAAAGTGGAGATAGAGATTTCCATTCTAAGTTCTTTGGAAAAAGTGACTGATATTAATAAAATTGTGCCAGGCAAGCATGGCTTGTTGATACGAAAAGGCTACAACTCTGGCCTTCTTTTGCCGCAGGTGGCAACTGAGTGGGGCTGGGACAGGGAAACATTTCTTGCCCATACCTGTCAAAAGGCCGGTCTTCCTTTAAATTGCTGGCAAAAAAGGCAAACTGAAATTTATTGGTTCCAGGCTGTGGTATTTTAATTATGATTCGTATTAATGAAATTATAGATAAGGTTTCGCCGTACCTGACTAATTCTGATCTGGCCCTGATTCAGAAGGCGTATGTATTTTCAGCGGCAGCTCATGCTGGTCAGATTCGCCTTAGCGGTGAACCATACCTTTCTCATCCTCTGGAGGTGGCCAATATCCTGGCTGAGATGCGTCTTGATGCAGCAAGCATTGCTGCTGGCCTTTTGCACGACACGGTTGAGGACAGCAGTACAACTCTTGAGGAACTGGAGTCCAATTTTGGGCCGGAGGTGGCCAGAATTGTAAATGGTGTGACTAAAATCAGCAAAATGAAGTTTGATTCCAGGCAGGAAGCCCAGGCAGAAAATATTCGCAAGATGATCCTGGCCATGGCTGACGATATTCGGGTTATCCTGGTCAAGCTGGCAGACAGACTGCATAATATGCGTACATTGGAGTTTCAAAAGGAGATCAAACAAAGGCTTATTGCCGGAGAAACACTCGATATTTATGCTCCTCTGGCCAACCGTCTTGGTCTTTATCGCTTGAAAGTGGAACTGGAGGATTTGAGTCTCAAGTACAGCCGGCCTGACATATATCATCAGATCAAAGACGGCATCAAAAGACACCAGACAACCGGTCAGCAATATATTGATAAGGTGTGCAAGCTGATAGAAGAGGTACTGGAAGACAATGGTATTCAGGGCCGCGTTTCCGGTCGGGTCAAACATATATACAGTATTTATCATAAAATGGCCCAGCAGGGCCTGACACTGGATCAGGTCTATGATCTCATTGCTTTCAGGGTTATCGTCAGGAGTATCAAGGATTGCTATGCGGTTCTGGGCCTGGTTCATGCCATGTGGAAGCCTGTGCATGGAAGGTTTAAGGACTATATTTCCATGCCCAAGGCCAATATGTATCAGAGTTTGCACACAACTGTCATTGGCCCTGATGGCGAGCGCATTGAGATTCAGATCAGGACTGAAGAGATGCACCAGCTGGCTGAATATGGTGTGGCTGCACACTGGAAATATAAAGAAGGCGGAGAAAAGATTAAAGAAAAGGATGCCGAACGTTTTAGCTGGCTGCGCAGGATTCTTGATTGGCAGCAGGAACTCAAAGACCCGCGCGAGTTCATGGCTTCGCTGCGTTTTGATCTGTTTCAGGACGAAGTTTATGTGTTTACTCCAGGAGGCGAAGTCAAGGAGCTTCCAGAGGGCGCTACTCCAGTTGATTTTGCCTACATGATTCATTCAGAGGTTGGTGATCGTTGTGCCGGCGCAAAAGTCAACGGGCGGTTAGTGCCACTTAACACCAGGCTAAAAAACGGTGATGTTGTTGAAATTATCACTGATCCACACAGGCATCCCAGCCGTGACTGGTTAAAGTTTGTAAAGACAGCCAAGGCCAGAACCAGAATAAAGCACTGGATCCGTAATGAAGAGCGGGAAACAAGCATTGCCCTTGGCAGGGAGGTTCTGGAAAAAGAAGGCAGGAAACTTGGGTTGAATATTCCCAAACTTTTGCGCGAAGGACGTCTGGAAGAAGTTGCCCATGAATTTTCCTATAAAAGCGAAGATGATCTTTTATCTGCTGTTGGCTATGCCAGAATTACTCCCAGGCAGGTTTTAAATCGTTTACTGCCCAGAGATGAGCCAGAACCTGAGCAGGAAGGCCTGGAATCTATAAAAGATGAAAAAGAGCGTCAAAAGCGGCCCAGAAAGGATGGGGTACGCGTCAAAGGGATTGGAGATGTTTTGCTCAGGTTTGCCAGATGCTGCAATCCTGTTCCTGGTGATCCAATTATTGGTTATATCAGCAGGGGCAGAGGGGTGACCATCCATACTACTGATTGTCCCAATGTGGAGCGCATGGAACCAGAACGGATTCTGGAAGTTGCCTGGGAAGTAGGTGTAGAAAAGGCATTTCCTGCAAAGATTAAAATCATTTGTGAAAATAAAAAGGGCGTGTTGGCCCTGATCAGCAAACTTCTGGCAGATGAAGATGTTGATATAGACTCTGGAAGTTTCAGGTCCAATGTTGATGGCCGCTCAGAGCTTGTTTTCACAATTCTGGTTCACAACAGCACTCATTTGTACCGGGCCATTGAAAGTATGCGTAAACTGGAGCCTGTGCTTGAGGTGACCAGGATGACTGTAGAAAAAAGAAAGGCGGCTTTTTAGCCGCCTTTGGTTCGAGATCAAAATGGGGTGTTACGAGCAGGCCGTGCATGGGCCGCAAGAACAGGAAACAGCGCCCTGATTGGCAGCAACCAGTTCAATGTCAAATGTAAGGTCGTGTCCAGCAAGTGGATGATTGGCATCCAGAGTAATCTGGTCTTCGCTGACAGCCACAATGGTTGCAGGAAATTCCTGTCCGCTGGGATGGCGCAAAAGCAGTTGCTGACCAATAGCGTCAG
>OFDD01000102.1_pt1 | contig 12122 bp, 9 predicted proteins | sample 1520451 | NCBI WGS metagenome assembly OFDD01 (sample SAMEA3696446, study PRJEB22514) | metagenome | biome: water; feature: marine; material: hydrothermal vent | place: Pacific Ocean | collected 2014-08-12 | depth 1521 m
TCTTGTCTGTCCAAAAAAGGTCATCTGGGGGTCAAGATAAAATTCCTTATCAAGATTATCATTAAATTTTACCCTGCCCAAAACCTTATCATCTTGTAAATAAAAATTTATTTTCTTAATAGACCTAAAGTCTATACCAGCTTGTGCTCGACCCATTTGTACAGGTAAAAATGTCAACCCATCAATAGATAGTTTTTGTACTTCATAAGAAGTATTATCACGATCAATAACCAGAACTTTAAAAATTCTGTCTGGTTCAGGTATTTTTGATATTATCTCTTGATTATTTCCTCCCATGCCAAGACTTAAAATGGAAAAGATTACCAGGATAAAAAAATAAAATTTTCTCATAAGACTTCTCCTTGTGAGAATATTAAATCTGTAAAACTAATTTTTACATAGCTCATACACAATTTTAACCGTAATCTCCTGTGAAAGATTTTTTATAAAATCATACACTAATTCTTCAAATTCATAACTAAATACAAGTTGTAAAACAGCCTTTTTTTTGTCAACGACTGTTAAATAAGCCAGATTGTCATAACCTTCAAGAAAAAATTTAAATAAAGCAATATCCTTTCTATCAATCTGCAAATAAAGACGCTTTGAATAAATATTTGACATGGCAATAAAACTATAAAATTTTAGCACCATTATCTGTGATTAAAATCATATATTCCCACCTGACTCCTCCCCAATGAGGATAATAAAGACCAGGCTCAATGGTGACTACCATGCCTGGTTCAAAAACACCTTTGGTCAGTGGACCAATGGCTGGTGGCTCATGTGTCTCTAAACCTATTCCATGACCCAGGCCATGAGTAAAATACTTATCCACACCATATTCCTGAAAATATGATTTCGCTATAAAATAAGCTTCTTTTATAGGCAAACCAGGATTAATCTCTTTTATAGCCTTTTCTTGTGCTTTTTTAACAAGCTCACGAGTTTTAAGAAACTCTTTACTGGGACTATCTCCTACCCAAAAAGTCCTGGTCTGGTCTGAACAATAATCATCAACCCGGCCACCCATATCAATAAGCACAGGGCAATTTTTAACTATTTTTGTTTTTCCTGGAATTGCGTGTGGTAGAGCAGCATTAGGTCCAACAGCAACTATAGTTGAAAAGCTAAGTCCTGTTGCACCTCCGGTTCTAAAAAGCTTTTCAATTTCCCAGGCAATCTCTTCTTCAGATACACCAGGGGTCAAAATTGATTCGATCTGCTCAAATACCTTATGATTAAGTTCACATGACCTTTGCAAGGCTTTAATTTCGTCCTTATCTTTAATCATTCTGATCTGTTCAACCACATTTTTAAGAGGAACAAGGTCAAAATGCTTCCTTAATTGCTCATAAAAATCATAAGGCATATAGCATGATTCAAATCCAAAACGCTTAACTCCAATTTTTTTTAAAAAGTTAATAATTTTATCGTATTTGTTTTGCCTGTAAATAAAAAAATTATCTTCTGATAATATTCTTCTGGCCGCCTCTTCAAAACGCGGGTCCGTTAAAAGATAAAAATTATCTTTTGTTATAAACAAATATCCTGATGATTCATTACATTGAGGATCATGAAGCTCAAAACCACTCAAATAATATCTATTGGCAGCGCTGGAAATCAAAAAATTATCAACCCCGGCTTCTAAAATCCTCTCCCTGACCGCATCTATCCTGGTAATATGTTTTTTATCCATGGTTATAACTAATTGGTTTCAATTTTTTCCTGGGCTTCAGTTAATAAAAACTCACCAGATTCAATCCATTTCTTGAGTAAATCAGCAACTTCCAGTGATAAAGCATAGCTGGTTACAGGAACAGCAGGTACTTTTTTGCCCTCAATTTCAACCTGACCTGATTTTAGCTCAGCATAAGTAACATATTTCAGTATCCTTGATTTGCCCTGACCGTAATCAGCGCCATAGTCAACAACAGGCATCTGGATATCCTCATCACTTACGCCTGCATACCAGGCAATTTCTTCATTAAGAATCGGGATTGGGATGCCCACACCAACGGCCATTGAACAACCGTAACCTGCTATGCTTACTCCGCGCAAAAACCTGGCCTGCATCTGTTTTAAATCACCTTTCACCATTAATGTACCAGATGGCTGCATGGGAATACCTCGCTTGTTTCGCACAGGACCTGGATTGTGCTGCGTTCCAGCCCCAATAACATATCCTATGCCGCCGCCGAGAAAAATCTTTGTTCCCAGACCTATTGTTTTAAAATAAGGATCGTTGAACAAAGGACTTAATTCCCCGGAAGTTGCAAAATTAACATTACCCAGATTTGGCCGCAGCGGTCCCATGTAAGTATATTTAATTTTATTGGTCAAATTAACAGCGCAATTATAGTTTTGATAACAATTACGCGGATTGAGTAAAATTGCGTTTTTAAGCTCAGCAAGAGTAATATCTTTTTCCAGCTCTTTTCTGGGATAACAATCAGTTCCATAAGCCAGGGCTTTTAAACGAACAGATTTTCCGCGAACAAGATCTTCAATAACATGCCCTCCTCCGTATTTAAATTGCCCTGGATAAACCTTATTTAAAGGATCATCTTCTGCCGGCTCAGTAACTCCTAAATAGGCGTCAACTGCTGCCAGGCCACCATAAGCCGAAACTCCATTCAACCATACTTTGGAGGCCTTAATAAGGGGTGGCTGCTGACCGAAATTAAACAACATCCCTGATGAACACATGGGAGAAAAAGTTCCGGTAGTAACCACATCAACTTCCCTGGCAGCCTTTTGTTTTCCTTTTTCGCGGACCAACCTTGCCATCTCCTTAGCATTCAAGACAACTGCCTTACCTTTTTTGATCTTTTCGTTTATCTCAGCAATGGTCCGTTTAAATTCAACTGACATCTTCCCTCCAGACTTTATTTTTTTTAATTATTTCAAGATATTAAATACTAAGTAAAATTTGCCAAATGGCCGGTTCATCTGTTATAGATTCTTCCGGCTAGCTTTTGAAGATTCGCCTGCAAAAAGTAAAATATGTTGGGGACAGGCGAACAGCGATAGCGAGCGTTGTGACGGTTGTAATTATTTGAAATCATTAGCCGTTCGCCTGTCCCCGCCATCTGTAATTTACGAGTTTCGACTTTTTGCAGGCGACTCTGAACACCGTAGGGGCGTATTGCAATACGCCCCTACAGGTATTGCAATACGCCCCTACAGGTATTGCAATACGCCCCTACAGGTTTTGGCTATGCAGGAATTTAAAGCAGAAGTTAACAATATTGTGTATAGCAATGAAGAAAATGGCTATACGGTGGCTCGTGTCAGGGCCAGAAAATATCCCGGTCTGATAACTATTTGCGGTCATCTGGGCAGTGTGGCTCCTGGTGAAATGCTGGAACTAAAGGGTATCTGGAAAGAACACCGCAAATATGGGCGCCAGTTTATAGTACAGGATTTCAGACAGCTTTATCCAGCCAGCATCAATGGCATCAGGCGTTATTTGAGTTCCAATATGATTAAAGGTGTTGGCCCTGTTATGGCCCAGAGACTGATTGATAAATTTGGGGTTAAAGTGCTGGAAATCATTGATCAGGAGCCGCAGCGTTTGCTGGAAGTGGAAGGGATTGGACCAAAGAAAATGGAAATGATTGAAAAATCATGGGCTGAGCAGCGTGAAATCAGGGCGCTCATGCTTTTTTTGCAAAGCCACGAAGTAGCACCTACTTTTGCCACGCGCATTTTCAAAAAATATGGCAAAGAGTCTGTACAAAAACTCAAGGAAAATCCTTATGATCTGGCCTATGACATTCAGGGCATTGGCTTTAAAACAGCCGATAAAATGGCCCTGAAGCTTGGTTTTGCTCCTGATTGTGAACAGCGTTTGCAGGCTGCTGTTTCCTACACTTTATTTAAGTTAAGTGAAAAAGGCCATTTATTTTATCCCCAGGAAGACCTGGTGGAAAAGGTGCAGGCGATACTGGGAGATATAGATGAAGATTTGATTTACAGGGCCATATTATCATTAATTGAACGTAAACGTATATTTAGAGAAGATCTCCTTCAACAGGGCATTAAAAACGCAATATATTTGAGCCATTTTTATCGTCTGGAAAAGGAAGTTGCCTCGCGTTTATATCATCTGTTCAATCATCCTGCTGCCTTTTCTCAAAGTAAAGTTGAAAGCATTTTACAGGATTTGACAGCAAAATTGAAATTTACCCTGTCTGAAGAGCAAAAACAGGCCATTTATGGCGCATGCACCAGCAAAGTCTTTGTCATTACTGGTGGTCCTGGCACAGGTAAGACAACCATTACCAGGATGATAGTCCAGATTTATAAAAAACTTGGTTTGAAGATAAAGCTGGCAGCGCCAACTGGCCGGGCTGCAAAACGATTGTCCGAAGCAACAGGCGAAACAGCCCTTACAATTCACCGTCTTCTGGGCGCTACTCCTGGGGGGCAATTGACCCATAATGAGGACAATAAACTGCCTCTGGATGTTTTGATTGTGGATGAGGTCTCCATGCTTGATGGGCCATTATGTTTCCATCTTTTGCGCGCCCTGCCTCTGACCTGTCGTTTAATATTTGTTGGTGATGTGCATCAACTTCCATCTGTTGGTCCTGGAAATATTCTGGCGGATATTTTGAAGAGCGAGGTCATCCCTTGCGCCAGATTGACCACTATTTTTCGCCAGGCCAGGGAAAGCATGATTGTTATCAATGCTCACCGCATCAATGAAGGCAAATTTCCCATTGCTTCTAAAAAACAGCCGCCAAAGGCTGATTTTTTCTGGGTGGAGCAAAGCGATCCCGCGCGCATTCAGGAGTTAATTGTCAGGATGGTGTGTGAACGTATGCCAGAAGTTTACGGCCTGAATCCTTTAAAGGACGTGCAGGTGTTGACTCCAATGCACAAGGGTGAAGTGGGCACCAATGAGCTGAACAGGTTGCTGCAGGAACGGCTTAATGCAAATGGCCAGGAATTAAAGCTTAAACAACGCGTGTTTAAAGTAGGGGATCGCGTGATGCAGATTCGCAATAATTATGAAAAGGATGTTTTTAATGGTGATCTGGGCTGGATTAAAGAGATAAAACAGGAAGAAGGCGAACTGGTAGTAGATTATGAGGATGTGGAAGTGAGTTATGATTTTGATGAACTTGATGAGCTGACCCTGGCTTATGCAGTTAGTGTGCATAAATCCCAGGGCAGTGAATATCCAGCCATTATCATGCCTGTGGTAACCCAGCACTTTATGCTTTTGCAAAGAAATCTCATTTATACCGGCCTTACCAGAGCCAGAAGACTGGCGGTGTTGGTTGGCACTAAAAAGGCCCTGGCCATTGGTCTGCGCAATGTCAATGCAGGTAAAAGATACACCCATCTTCAGTACAGGTTGCAGGAAATTTTTAATAATGAGTGATGGTTGATGCACGGATATAGAGAATTAAGGGACAGGAGGATAAAGTCAGATTTTTAGATTTTTTGCTGATTCCGTGAGTAAGTAGTGGAGTAAAGAGACAGTTGGAGTAAAGGGACAGGAGGATAATTTAGTCATCCTTCATCCTTTCCAAAACGTCCCTGAAGGGAAGGGGAAGAGAAGTATGAAGTATGAAGGCTGAAGGATGAATTTAAGAGATAGAATGAGAAGAGAGGAAAAGATGCAAGAAGGTTGAATGTATGGATGAAGGAGTAGAGTTTTTCATTTATGTTTTTGGTTTTTCGAGGTTTAATGTGGAATTTCAGATCATCATTGGACGTCAAGATTTTTTTCATCCTTCATCCTTCATCCTTCATCCTTTCCAAAACGTCCCTGAAGGGAATTCTAAATCTGTAACTCAAAGAGTATGCAGCGAAAAACTGTCTAAATATTGGTTTCCAGTCCCTGAAGGGAATTCTAAATCTGTAACAACACAAAATTACAGGATTTTTTGGGTGGAAGTGTCTGACATCCACTCAAAAACCGTGTAGATATCTAACAATTCTCATCTCTTATGTAAAGCATTCATTTTTTCGCAAGAGGCCAATTTTTTCGTCTGATTTTTGCGCAAATTCGGGCTTTTTTTCGCTAAGTTCTTGAAATTATTAGAATCGAAAGTTCGCAAGAGTTTTATAAAACCCTCAAAAATGAGGTATTTGCGAAAATAGATTTTTTCTATAGCTGCGATAGGGGTAAAAGTTTAAATATTTTAATATGTTAAATATGGTTACGAAAATGTAAAAACAGGTTAAAATTCGTTTATTTCGCAAGAGTTTTTTCAGAGCATCAAAAACAGGCCATTTGCGAAAATTTTGATTTCCCTTTATAAACTCAAAAACTGCGATTTTTTAGTGTAACTTATTATAATTATTGGATTTATTTTAAAAAATGATGATTTGAAAAAAGTTCGCAAGAGTTATGGGCTAAAAGGGGCTGGATTATGAGGACAAATTATCGTTTAATGTCCAGAATTACTGATCTCAATAATTTAAAAGCAGCCTGGAAGCATGTATATGGTAAAGATGCTGCTGGGGGAATTGATAATCAATCTGTTCAGGATTTTGCAAAAGATCTGGAAAAGAACTTAAAGGAATTAAAAGAAGATTTGCTGGATGGGAGTTATGTGCCCAGGCCATTGAAAAGCATAAAAATAGACAAGCCAAATAAACCAGGCGAGAAAAGAGAATTGAGTCTGCCTGCTGTACGGGACAAGGTGGCACAGGAAGCAGTGCGCCGCTGCATAGAGCCTTTTTTGAACAAGCAATTTTCTGACAGAAGTTATGGTTATCGTCCTAACAAAGGCCCTCAAAAAGCGATCAAGCGGACATTACATATTTTAAAGACGTGTAAGATTTCATGGATTATAGTGGCTGATATAGATGATTTTTTTCCATCAATTGATCATGAGATTTTAATAAAAATTTTACAGAAATACAAAATCGAACAACCAGTTATACATCTTTTGCTTTTGTGGCTGAAAATGGGTACTGTGGATAGCCGTAATCGCTGGCATGATGTGTATCATGGCATAAGACAGGGAGGCATAATTTCTCCTCTTTTAGCCAATGTTTATCTAAATGAACTGGATCAATTTCTGGATCAAAAAAAAGTAGAATTTATTCGCTATGCTGACGATATAAGATTTTTTTGTACTGTCAGGCAGGATGCTGAGATACGGTTACAACAAATTAGAGATTTTCTTGCTAACAATTTGAAGTTAAAATTAAATGATATGCCTGAATATATTTACTCAATCGAGAAAGGATTTTCTTTTCTTGGTTTTTGGTTTCAAAAAGATCAATTATCTATAGCAACGGAAAAAATAGAAGGAATTGAAAATAAAATTAAGGCATTGATATATAACAAAAATTTAAATTGGCGTCAAAAAATTAATAAATTAAATAATACTTATGGAGGTTGGGAGAGATATTATGGAGTATTTATTGAAAATATCCAGGATAATCTGTTGTTAATATTTCAAAATGTTCTGATTGAGATGTTTACAAATGATTTTTTTCAAAAAAGAGAAGGGAGATTTAAAGAATTTAAAAAGGTGTGGGATGAGTTGCCTTTTGCGTCATTAAACAGAGATAAAAAAGAAAGTTTTATAAAGAATGTGGCTGCCATTGCCAGGCAAAAGGCCAGAGAAAAACATGATGCGCAAAAAAGTATTCAACAGGTTGAGAAAAGAGTTCGTCAACAAAAAAGAGAGTTTGTACGAAATATTGTGAATGTTGCGCACCTGTTAGTTACATCACCTGGTTCATTTATTGGTAAGAATAAAAACAGGGTATATGTACGAAAAGACAAAAAAATCGTGTATGAAGTGCCATTAAGGCAACTGGAAAGTATAACCTTATTGCATCATGGCATTGCACTTTCAACAGATGTAATTATTTATAGCGCAAGAAATGGCGTTCCAATCTGCTGGTTGACGCCACCTATGGGGATAGAGGCAGTTATTATGTCTCCTGATTCCAGAAATGCCAGATTACAATTACAACAATTGCGTTTTATTGAAGATGTGAAAAGAAAATTTCACATTGCCAGGCAAATTGTACTGGCTAAAGTCAAGAATCAGATAAATTTGATTAAATATTTCAGCAAATATGAAAAGGCTAAGAATTCTGAATATCTGGCAGCATATAACAATTTTCTGGAAGAAGGAAAGAAGTTGACTGGTGATATTAAAGATATGTGTATTGATGGGGATTGGAGCTTGGTGCGGGACAGGCTTTTTAATCTGGAAGGAAGAATGGCGGGATTTTACTGGAAGATGGTTGGAAGGCTTTTGCCAGAAGAAATTAAGTTTAATGGTCGTGTAAGGCAGGGAGCAAAAGATCTGGTTAATTCCATGCTCAATTATGGTTATGCAATGTTGCGCTCCAAAGTGTTGTTGGCTTTGTATCGGGTAGCTCTGAATCCTTATTTAAGTTTTTTACATGTGCCGCGTTCAGGCAAAGATACATTGACCTTTGACCTTATGGAGTTGTTTCGTGCTCAGGCAGTAGATAGGGTTGTTATTGGTGAGTTAAGGCGACACCATAAACAATTTAAGGTCAATGGGAAAGGTGAGCTGGATAAGGCCACTAGAAACAGGTTAATAGAAAAAATTAATATACGTTTTGGAACAATTGAGCGTTTTCGTCAAAAAGAATATAAATTAGAGGAAATTATACAAAACCAGGCTATGGAATTGCGGCAACATATTGAAGGAAAGGGGAAATTCAGGCCTTATGTTGGAAAATGGTAATTATTTATATGATTTTAAAGTTGTATTGTTTATGAGAAACGTTATCAGCGCCAATATTTTCAATGTATCGCAGACATGACTTACATTGGCGGTAGAAACGGACATTATCATAGTCTTTGTCTATTAATTTTTCTATCTTTGCCTGTATTTTTTGTAAGTCATGTTTTGATAAATCAGGGCATTCAAAAACTGATTTTTGTACCCTTACGCCATATCCTTTTAAGATATCCGCCACCTTATTCCTTATTCTGTCATCAGTAATATCATAGGATATGATGTAAAAAAATTTTGTTTTTGCAGACATCTTATAGAACCGCTGGATGGTTTTTGTCCACTTGTTTGATTGCCTTATATACATCACTTATATTTATTGGTGCGTGACATCTATATCGAGATACAACCAGCTTGTAATCCAGCAACAAAGTTATATATTCTGCAACGCTGATATTTTCGCGGTTTTCCTGTAATTTATTGCAAAATATCTGGATGGCAAGATTTGCCTCTCTTTCTTCATTCAGACAGAACATTACTTCTGCCAGACGGAGATAAATCCTGATATTTCTTTTATGTAATTGACGAACCAGTTGGAAATAATGTCTGGCCTTTGTGAATTGTTTTTGTTCAAAAAATAATTTTCCCCATGCAAAATAAAGATATGGGCTTTGAGGCCGATTTTTTTCCGCCCGTTTTAACTCTATTTCAGCCTGTTTAAAGTTTGCTCTTTTTATTTCTAAAATGATCATTTGAATCTGCACATAGAAATGTTCGGGATGAATTGTTGCAGCCAACTGACAGATTGCAAATGCAGATTCTAATATAGTATGCAGGCTTTTCAGGTTCTGTAATTGTAAATTTTTTTGTAATTGTTCATATTGATTTTTTATTGTTTGTATAATGTCAATCTGATTGGTATCTGGAAGGGATGAGGCATAATCATAAAAATCTTCCAGTAATTTACAACATTCAAGAAGAACAGGTATATTTTCAGAATCCATCTTTATTGCCTGAACAATATATCGCATTGATTTCTGCCACCTGGAGCGCATTCTCTGCATGTGGGCCAGGCTTTGTATTGCATAGACATTGCCGGTGTTATTATACACATCTAACCATGTTTTTTCTGCATTTTCCCATTGTCCTTTATAAAAATAGATTCGTCCCAGAATATGAAGAAGGTGAGGGGATGTTGTACCTGCTTGCAGTGCCTGATTAACAAGTGCTTCTGCTTTGCCAAATTGCCCCTGATCCAGTAATAAATCTATTTTACTCATTAATATGTAATGGTTATCAGGCTGGATTGCCAGTGCCTGATCATAATATTGGAGCGCATTTTTCCAGTTACCAGTTAATTTTTCAAACATGCCAGTGCTGTGCAGGATATGAACATTATCAGGAAATTCAAGGCGTGCTTTTTGTAAAGCCTGCCGGGTAGCCTTGATTGTATTGATGGCAAATTCTTCCTGTGAGCGTTTAAGCAAGAGATGAGCTTTTTGATGAACCAGATGGGGATGGTATTGTGTTCGCAATGCAGCATCCAGAATGGCAAACCCCAGGTCATATAGGCCAAAGGCAGAGCATAATTGTATCCAGATAAGAAGTTCTGCAAAAGTTGTTTGAACGATTATGTCCTGGTGTGTGGTTACTATTGAAGCGAATACTTGCCTGATGTCTTTTTTATATATTTTCTCCCTTGAGCCAGAGTGTGCAACCCAGGCCTGAACAATGTTTAAGAAAAATTTGCGCAGGATGGGGTTGTTAAAGTCCAGGCCGGATAAGACATTACAGGCCACGCCAAAATTATCCCTGGTATCTTGCAGGTATTTTTCAGCCCAGAGTGGCCCTCTGGTCAATATATGGCCTGACTTATTGTCAGGGCTGGTCAACAGATAAAAAATTCGTTTTTTTTCAGCCTTTCTGAGCAGGGAATGAAGTTTTGTCTCGGGCCAACCAAAATGGATTTCAGGCACGATAACAGGAACAGGCACTGACCATTTCTCAAAAACAGCAACCAGTTGCACCAGATTTTTGAGGTCATGGTCTTTTGAAATTTCTTCCAGGTGTTTATGGATAAGTTGTTCAACTTTTGCGTGCCATTTTTTCTCTTTATTTTGATTAATTTCAACAAATACCTGATGCACTTGATAGGGAAAAGGAAGATGATAAGCATGATTAAAAGGAAAAGGGCAGGTCAAAATTGTTATACGCCCTGGCTTGAGCCAGCTTGAAAGAAGAAAAATGAGATTGTTATAGGCCGGGGCATTGTGAATAAACCAGAATGTCCTTGCCGGGCCAGGTAAATTTAAAACCACATTGCGGGCAAAGATATCCATCTGACACCCTATGCCTATTTTGAGCATTTTGCCCAGAAGATAATATAAAAAATTTATTCCTGCCCTTTCCATATTTGCCCTGTAAGGCAATATTATGGCGCCGCCATATTTGATCATGATTTTTATATCTGGCAGTAATTCGTGGTAAAGCAGCGGAAAAATTCTGGGATAATAAATGTCAGGCAGGTCAAGATGACGATTGCCTGAGTATAAGGCTGAGGTATTGTGTTGCATAGGTTAGTAGCGCGGTTCAAAGTCTTTTAATTGAGAATATAACAATTTTCCGTCATGTGTTTTTAAAAAGTTTTGCCATTGATTTCTGAGTCTTTTATTTTTGACATCATAAGTAGTTCTCTTCATTTGATGTTTGTTGTAGAAATAATCCCAGAACATTTCTGAAAATTCATTGCATTCTATAAATGCGACAATTGCAGTGTTAATTGGATTAATGTCAATATTAAAAAACAGCTCAACATATTCTTTATATGACTTTTTTTGTGGCCTGTCCAGCCATTCTAAAAATTTCTGAACGAGTCTGGCAGCTTTCTTTTCAATTTCGTGCATACTGAGCTTTGTTAGTTCTGTTTCACTGGCTGATAAATTGGTTATTTCATCCAGGCTTATTTCTTTTTGTTGAGTAAAACATATATTTTGCAGACATCCGTCAAGAGAGATATGGAGATATTCATAAAATTGTTTTATGGAAGAAAAATTATATTTTTGATTGCCCTGTTTCAGGCGAATGAAAATTTCAGGCAGTTCCTGACAGGCCAGTGCTCTAAGCTCATCAAGAGATTTGTCAGAGCATTTTTTAGCGAATTTTTTTGAGCAAACATCAATGACTTTAACAAACAGCCCTGAGCGCGCCCAGACGATCTCTCCATGCTGGTCGCTGCATCCAAGCCATTTTTTTATGTCTTGAATTGTAAACATTGTGCGTGGCCATCTAACATTATCAGTTTCATTTTTCAATTATTCTCTTGCAAGACTTAACTGCAAAAAGTCAAAAGTGAACTTTTTAACAAAAATATTAACTTATAACATATTGTAATAATTCAACATTTACCCTGTTGAATCCCGCTTTGCG
>OFDD01000111.1_pt1 | contig 11814 bp, 13 predicted proteins | sample 1520451 | NCBI WGS metagenome assembly OFDD01 (sample SAMEA3696446, study PRJEB22514) | metagenome | biome: water; feature: marine; material: hydrothermal vent | place: Pacific Ocean | collected 2014-08-12 | depth 1521 m
TTGAAAAACAGATTCTTGTATTGCGTTTCGGTCTTGATAATCATGATCCTCATAGTTTACGAGAGATTGCGGATGTTACTGGTAAGACACGGGAACGTGTGCGTCAAATTCAGAATGCAGCGCTTGCAAAAATAAAAAAATTATTTAACTCTCTTGTCATATTTGAATTTTTTTTCATATTTACAAAAACTTTTTCAGAATCATTATCATAACTATTATTTTGTAATTCTTGCATTGATAAAAAATTCAAAGATGACTTAATTGATTTTGGTAAAACATTTGAATTTTCAGAAAAAATTAATCCTGCTATTTTTATAAAAAACTTTTTCTCTATTTTTGTTAAACCTTTTAAATTTTGAGTAATAAGTTTTGCATTTGTAGATTTTAAAAAAGTAACAAGTTTTTTTCCATTTTTTTCAACATCTTTTAAACTCAAATTTAGATAATTATATCCCATTTTTTTAAAAAATTATCAATTTCACAAGATGCTTGATTTCTATTTTTTCTTAAAATCGCTTTTTGTGGGGTAACTATATTAGATGTTAAACAAAGTGCAATTCCAATTCTTTTTAATCCTACATCTATTGAAGCTAGCTTATCTTTTTTCATAAAAATTAATTTTATCAAAAGTTTTATAAATATTTTATTTTAATAACAGAGGAGCTACTATGAAATTTATATTTATAACTGGTGGAGTGGTTTCATCACTTGGAAAAGGAATCACAGCGTCATCAATAGGAAGATTATTAAAAGCAAGAGGATTTAAAATAAATATGGTAAAAATAGACCCATATTTACAAATAGATGCTGGAACAATGTCCCCCTACGAACATGGCGAGGTATTTGTCACAGATGACGGCGGAGAAACAGATTTAGACCTTGGAAACTATGAAAGGTTTGTAGATGTAAAATTAAGTGCAAATAACAATATTACCACAGGTAAAGTATATTGGAGCGTCCTTTCAAAAGAAAGAAGAGGAGACTATTTAGGTAAAACCGTTCAAGTCATACCGCATATAACAAATGAAATAAAAGAAATGATAAAATCAACTGGAACTGATTGCGATATAACCATTGTAGAAATTGGAGGAACTGTTGGAGATATAGAGAGCCTTCCATTTTTAGAAGCAATAAGACAGTTTAAGAAAGATGTTGGGGACGATAATGTTTTATATGTCCATGTGTCATTACTTCCATATATAAAGACCGCAGGAGAGATAAAAACAAAACCAACCCAGCATAGTGTAAAAGAATTAAGAGGAATAGGTATTCAACCAAATATATTAGTATGCAGGACAGAAATACCCATAAGCGAAAAAACGCGGGAAAAATTGGCTTTATTCTGTGATGTCGAAAAAGATGCCGTAATTGAGGCAAAAGATGCCAAAACAATTTACGAAGTGCCATTAAATCTCGAAAGAGAAGGCATAGCAAAATTAATAATAAATAAATTAAAACTTAATAAATCAAAACCTGATTTATATAATTATAAGCCAGATTTAACAGAATGGCGGGCAATGGTAGATAGAATAATAAATCCTTTAAATGAAATTACAATAGGTATTGTTGGAAAATATATAATGTTAAAAGATGCCTACACAAGTATCATAGAATCATTAGTCCATGCAGGAGCTAAAAATGATACAAAAGTAAATATTGAATGGATTAGCTCCGAAGAATTAAGAAATGAAACATATAAAGAAACGATGAATAAACTTGTAGAATATGAAAAACTCGATGGAATACTTATTCCCGGAGGATTTGGAGAAAGAGGTATTGATGGAAAAGTAAATGCTTCAAAATATGCCAGAGAAAATAATATTCCATATCTTGGAATATGTCTTGGTATGCAATGTGCCGTAATAGATTTCGCTAGAAATGTATGTAAGTTAAAAGGTGCAAATTCAACAGAGTTTGATGAAGGAGCTCCCTTCCCCGTAATAGATTACCTGCCAGAACAGAGAGATATTGAGGACAAAGGGGGAACAATGCGACTTGGAGAATATAAGGCAATCTTAACAGAAGGAAGCCTAGCACAAAAGCTATACAATGAAAAGGAAGTTTTTGAAAGACATAGACATAGATATGAAGTAAATCCAGAATATCACGACATACTTATTGAAAATGGACTAATTATTTCAGGAACTTCCCCAGATGGAAAACTTGCGGAATTTATAGAGTTAGATACTTCAACCCATCCATATTTTATAGCTACCCAAGCTCACCCAGAATTTAAATCACGACCAAATAAACCTCACCCATTATTTGACGGACTTGTAAAATCGGCACTTAATAAAAAATTAAAAAATTAAAAAAATAAGATAAAAATAATGTAATATAATATAAGATAAAAAAATTATAAAATATAAATAACGAGGTGTAATTATGATGAATACCAAAGAATTCATAGAAGAATCAATTGCAGAAATAAAGGAACAAATAGGCGATAAAAAAACAATAATTGCCCTTAGTGGTGGTGTGGATAGTGCTGTTGCGGCTGTTCTCACCGATAGGGCGATTGGAGACCAGCTTTTGGCGGTTTTTGTAGATACTGGATTAATGAGAAAAAACGAAGCTCAGGAAATATACAAAATATTTAAAGAAGACATGGGGCTTAATTTAAGAATAATTGAGGCAAAAGAACAGTTTTTAAAAGAATTAGATGGAGTAGATGACCCCGAGGAAAAAAGAAAAATAATCGGAAGAATATTTATTGAAATATTTGAAGAAGTTGCAAAAGAAAATGGGGAAGAAGTTTTAGTTCAAGGAACGATAGCTCCCGATTGGATAGAAAGTGAAGGAGAGATTAAAACCCACCATAACATAGCACTACCTCATGGAATGGTGCTTGAATTGGTTGAACCTTTGAGAGATTTATATAAAGATGAAGTAAGATTATTGGCAAAGGAATTAGGGCTTCCAGATGAAATAGCATATAGGCAGCCATTCCCGGGTCCAGGTCTTGCGGTTAGGATATTGGGAAAAATTACAGAGGAAAAATTAGAAATATGTAAGGAAGCTAATGCAATTGTGGAAGAGGAAATTGAGAAAGAGGGACTAAATAAAGATTTGTGGCAATATTTCGCCGCTGTTCTCGATACAAAGGCAACAGGAGTTAAAGGAGATATAAGAGAATATAATTGGGTTGTAGTTATTCGATTTGTTGAATCCCTTGATGCTATGACTGCGAGTGTTCCAGAATTGCCATTTAATATAATAAAAAGAATAAGTAAAAGAATTACCTCAGAAGTTCCAAATGTTGCAAGGGTTGTTTTAGATGTATCGGATAAACCACCTGCAACGATTGAATTTGAATAAAATCCCTACGGGATTTTATAGCCCACTCGCTTTGCTCGTGGTTGAATAAATTCCTTTGGAATTTATAGCCCTTCGCTTCGCTACGGTTGAATAAAATCCCTACGGGATTTTATAGCCCAACAGCAAAGCTGGTGGTTGAATAATATATAATTTAAGTAAATTTTTTTATTCTATTTATTTTTTTTACTTTGGGGTAATATGTCATTTAATTTAAAAAATTTAAAAAAAGAAGGACTTTTAAAAGATAGCATATTTATGATTTTTTCTAATATCTATTCAAAAGGAATGGGATATTTATTTTATTTTTTAACTGCTTTAATACTAGGGACAGAAGGATTTGGAACTCTTAGGGGGCTCCTACCACTTATGGACATAATAACTATATTTTTTTGTTCTGGAATACCGCCTTCAATAGCAAAACATTTATCAGAAACGGAAAATTCTAACAATGAGTGGATAATATCTATTTTAAAAATTATGGTGGTGTTTTCAATATTGGGAGCTCCCATAATAATCCTATTAAAATATATATTGGGAGGAGGTTATTCAACCATAGATATTAGCATATATATTGCTGTTGGGTTTGCCATTATATCTTCTTCATTTATCTCGTGGAATAGGGGAGTTTTGCAAGGTAGTTTAAAAATAAAGGAATTATCTTTAACATGGATTATTGAAAATACTTCAAAAATAATATTTTTAATTATATTTGCCGTATTATTTGGTGTAGCAGGTGCATTTTTATCAATATCAATTGCATACATAATTGGCGGGATTTTTGGATATTATTTATTATTAAAATATATTAAAATGGATAACATAAATATAAAAAACATAAATTTATTTAAATGGAACAATAAACACAATAAAAAGGTAAAACAAGTATTATATTATGCCGTCCCCATAGCATTGGGGACAGCTTCATATCGTCTTTTAAATGACATTGATAGTATTGCCATTATGTCATTATTGGGAGCTCATGATAATGGTATTTATGGTTATGCTTCTTTACTATCTCGGGCGGTTTTTTTATTTGCTTCGGCGATATCCATACCATTAATACCACGAATAGCAAAGACTAAGGATATTAATTATTTAAAAAAAGGTTTATTATTAAATTTCTTTATTGTGCTTCCCGTTCTTGCTGTGGTATTTATATTTGCTGGGGAGCTCCTAAAATTATTCTTTGGAATTGTTAATAATGATGCCACAAATTGCTTAAAAATATTGTCAATTTCGGCGAGTTTTATGAGTTCTTATACTGTATGTAGCTCCTCATTACAAGGATTAGGTAAGGCTAAAATACCACTATATATATTGATTATAGGAATAATATTAAATGGAATTTTAAATTATGCCTTAATACCAAAAATTGGAATAATTGGGGGAGCTTATGCCACATTAATATCTTCAATAACTATATTTTTGACAATTTTGATGTATATATATTATAGTATATTTGGGAGCTCCTACAAAATAAAATAATAAAATAATAATAAATAATTAACTTTGGTCTTCTACATCATAAGTTAATTTATCTACGACTTCATGTTTTTCATTTGGCACAAATCTATCCTCTAAATCTGCCAATACTTTTTTAATTGAGCTATATTCCATCATAGACTCAGATAATCTGTGGGGCTGGAATGGTCCCATTTCTCTAATCATGTCTGCCATTTCTAATGCTTTTTCCCTTGCACGGTCAAATCCAACATCTGCGAAGAAATCATTTGGTCCTACCAATCTACCTTTTGAAAGTTGGAATCCTAATGCAAAAATTCTTGGAGGTCCGTCAAATCTTGTTGGGTTTCCATCGTCCTCACCAACAGGCATCAGTGGTCCCCAGTGGCATCCTCTCATCCAACCGGGAACCATGTGTGGTTTAGCAAATGCTTCCAATATTTCCCCTACTGATGGCATACCACTTTGAGGTCTCACTATTGCCACAGGGTCATCTTTACCAACATATTTGCCTCCAACTTTACTTAATTTATCTGCACTGCATGTCGCGGCAATTTCCCCATCTTTTGCCCTATAAACACTTTTTACAGAATAGGTTTCCAAATTTCCTATTAAAGCCAATAAGGGATATGTTTCTTTTGGAGTATTTAACAATATTTTTTTATTTTGATATATATCTAATACATCAAAGTCAAATCCAGTTTGCATTTTTTTGTCATAAACTAATCCCGGCGTATTAAATGGGTCTGCAAACATCCTATAAAATGGAAGATTAAACGCAGATGGGTCTGTTTTATCACTACAAAATACTATTACAGGTTCGCTTGGTCTTTCAACGAATTCCATTTCAGCACAGCCCGGTCCCATTCCTTTTACATTTCCTGTGAAACCTTCGGAAAGCAAATCTTGACCTGCACCATATAATTTTAACTCCTTTGCCACATTCGTAGCTTCTTCAAAAGCACTCCACGCTAATCCATGTATTTCCTTGCTATCTGTTCCTTTTTGGTGGGTAATAATTAAATCTACATCGTCCCCGCATTTGGTGACATAGTAATCAATTATTAACTCACCAAGGGCTTTTTCAAGTACATAATCACAGGCATGTATTAATTCGTCTGGTGCCGATGTATGACCACATAATCCCCCTACATCAGCTTTTATAACGCTAAGAGTTATTTTTTCTCCGTCCATTCAATCACCATGTTATTGTATTATATATAAATATAATATATGTATAATAATAATGTATAATAATATATAATAATGTATTTTTAATTAGGTATGTTCAGGAATTGTCCTTGCAGTGGGAATATATCTTATATATGAAAACATCCAGTTGGAAACGAACACAGCATACATACCTATTACATATATAAAGTTTAGAATATTTATAGTTATTTGTGTTTTTTGAAATCGCACTACACCTATATATATACATATTTATATATATGCGAGATAGCATAAAAAAATGGAGGGATTAATTTGCAATCGTTTAAAATAATAAAAATCATGGATATCCCAATAGAGCTCCACATAACATTTTTATTATTATTGTTGGCAGTTTATTATTTCTGGGGAATTGGTGGATTTATATTATATTTATTTTTATTTTCTTCCGTAGTATTGCACGAATTAGGGCATTCCTTTGTGGCAAAAAAATATGGCGTTCATATAGAAAAAATATTATTATTGCCAATTGGTGGTATGGCTATCATGGATAAAATTCCAGAAGAAGGAGAATTTAAAATAGCCATAGCTGGACCTATTGTAAGTATGATTTTAGGAGTTTTATTTTTGGTTTTATCCTCTTTTTATGATATTAGTTTATTAAAAATAAATTCAATGGAATATTCATTATTTTCAACAGTAGGAATATTAAATATATTTCTTGGATTATTTAATTTGATTCCTGCTTTTCCCATGGACGGAGGTAGAATATTACGGGCACTGATATCAGGTAAAATAGGATATTTAAAAGCCACAAAAATTGCATCATCAATTGGTCAGCTTTTTTCAATGATTATGTTTGGTTATGGTATTATATCATTTAATATAATATTAATATTAATTGCTGTATTCATATACTTCGGAGCTCAGCAAGAATATACTGCTTTAATTACTTACCGTATATTTGACATGATAAAAATAGATGAAATAATGTCGGAGCAGATAATTGCAGTGCCCCCAGAAACTACAACAAAAGAGTTAGTAGATTTGATGTTTAAATACAAATATATGGGCTATCCTGTTGTCGATACGAACGGGGCATTAATAGGTAGCGTATCATTTGAGGACATAACAAATGTTAGTGATGACATTCATGTTAGCGATATAATGAAACCGCCTATTGTAGTATCAAAATATGGCGATTTTAATGAATTGATTAATAAAATGAATAATTCCGAACGAATATATGTTAAAGACGACACTGGAAAATTGGTTGGAATAATCTCAAAAACAGACATTATAAGAATATTAAAAATTATGGGATTAAAATTAAAGGATATTAATTAATATATAATCCTTTAATAGAAATAAAAAGTAATTCATTCTTAATAACAAATACCAAATAAGGACGCCTTATGTCGATTCACTATAAAAAAATATTTTAGGAGCTCCCATTTTTCAACGGGTGCCCTTTTTCAACTGGTGATTTTTTGGGAGATATAACTTTTATTTTCTTCTTCCCTCAAATTCTTCCAATAATTCATCGTATTCAATACCATTGTTAGCTAATAACACAAAGATATGAAAAATTAAATCCGCACTTTCATATATTAGTTCTTGTTTATCTTGGTCTTTTGCGGCTAAAATTGTTTCAGTTGCTTCCTCTCCTATTTTTTCACATATTTTATTTATTGCCGTTTTTTTGTCGGCGGTTGTAAGGTAGGATACATAAGAACCTTCTGGTTTATCCTTTATTCTTTGTTTTATTATTTCAAATTCTTCTTTTAAAATATCCATATCATCACTCATAAAAAATATATAAATTAAATTATATAAAATTATAAATCATTTAACCTTTTAACCATTTTTACAGCAGATTCAACAGCTTTTCTACCGTAATCTATTCTTCTTTCTGCCTGTATTCTCGTCATTCCCGGACCAGATATACCAAGTGCAACAGGTTTGTCATATTGTAATGATAAATCTGTAATTTTCCTTGCGGCATTATGAACAACTATTTCATCATGTTCGGTATCTCCTTCTATTACACAGCCTATTGTAATTACAGCATCAACATCCTCTTTTTCTAATAATCTTTTTATTGCTACGGGCATGTCATAAACTCCCGGAACCATTACTTTATAAGGAACTTCTGCACCTAAAAACTCAGCATGTTCATCTGCAAGTTTTTCCATCATAAAAGTTATGTCTCTGTTAAATTCAGCTATAACAAATCCTAATTTTACCATGATTACACCATCTTATTTTTAGTTTTTAGTCTTACTAATAATTTAATTATATTGTATTTATTATCTATTTATTATTTTATTTATTTAATTATATTATATTTATTTAATTATATTTTCTCTGTGTCTATGTATTTATTAATTAAATTTGCAACAATATTATCAACACTAATTATACTAACTTCGGACAAATATGTATCTGTTCCAACAACCTCGTCAGCTCCTCCATTAAATAATTTATTCAAAGCATCGCCAATAAGAACGGGGTGAATACATGATGCTATTACTGTTTTTGCACCTTGTTCCTTTAACATCTTTATAGTCTCAGCCATAGTTCCGCCTGTTGATATAATATCGTCAATGATAAGAACATCTTTATCTTTTACATTTAGCTTTTTTGGTGCAATACTTATTTCTGTTGAAGATATTCTGGTTTTTTCAAGATAATCATAAGGACAATTTAATACCTTAGATGCAACTTTTGCCATATCAATTGCTCCCTTATCTGGGGAAAGCACCACAAAATTATCTGATTTATTATATTTATCATATATATATTTTGCAATTTCTGGAACCGCATCACCATATAATAATGGAACATCGAAAAAAGAGCATATATCTTTTTCATGTGGATTTATTATAAGCAAACTATCACATATAGAAGAATAAATCTTTGCCAAAGCTCTAATACTAATTGATTCACCATTTTTAAACTTTTTATCCTGCCGAGCATAAGCCATATATGGGATTACTAAGTTTATACTTTTTGCTCCTTCGTCATTTAACGCATCACACAATAATATGGTTTCTATTATTGATTCGTTTTGATTATTTTGGGTATTAATTAAAAAAACATCTTCTCCTTCTACGCAACCATTTAATTTTACATAGAGCTCCCCATCAGGGAATTTTTTAAATTCTGTTCTAATTAGTTTTGAATTAGTTAATTTTGAAACACGATGAGCCAAATTTTGAGAATTTGAACCTGATACAATTAGCATATAAATCACCATTGGTTAATAAACATTGTTAATTTAATTTTATTAATTATATACATTTATTATTTATATTATTTGGTAGATAGCACTAATAATATATAGTATATTCCAAAACTATTTGCAGTATAGATATAATTAACATGGTCATAATGGTGTATGATAATATGATATATGATTTTATAATTATTGGTTCTGGTGTTGGCGGGAGCTCCCTTTTTAAAGAGTTAAATATAAAATATCCCAATAAAAAAATATTGCTTATTGAAAAAGGAGATAAACCAAAATATATGGCAGAAGGAAATGAAGTTCAGATTTTATATTTACATGGTTTGGGTGGGAGCTCCATGTATTCAGTGGGCAATGCCACAAGAATAGATTTAAAATCTCTTGGAATAAAAAATCAAAATAAATTATATGTGGAAATTGAAAAAGAATTAGGCGTAAAACCTACTCCATTAAATTATATCGATAACACCTCAAAAAATATCATGGAAAAATATGGATTTAAAAGAACTCCTAAGTTTATAAATTTCTCAAAATGCACAAAATGCGGAAATTGTGCAAGTAGGTTATGTAGTGCAAAATGGACTCCATTAAATTATTTGAAGGGAAAAAACAAAAATAATAGCAAAATAATAAATAATTATGAAGTAATTCACATTAAAAAAGAACAAGAGATATTTTTAATAGATATTACTGACACAAACAACAGAACCAGTAAAAAAACCATTAAAGGAAAAACCGTAATTGTTTCAGCAGGGGGAATAAATTCACCACGAATATTAAGTAATATATTGGAAAATGAACATTTAGGAAAAAATTTATTTGTGGATACATTCATAACAATAGGGGGAATTTTAAAAGATGCGAATTTAAGGAGCTCCATACCTATGACAGCATATAAACAATATAATAATAATGATTTTATTATATCTCCTCATTACTCAAAATTATTATATGATGACATCAAAAATAATAGTAATGAAAACCTAAAAGATAGCGATATTTATGGATTAATGATTAAAATAAAAGATGAAAATAATGGAGTTATGGGAAAAGAATACGCACATAAAGAAATAACAGAAAAAGACAGAAAATTATTATCAAAAGGAAGTAAAATAGCTTCAAATATTTTGGAAGATATGGGGATAAACAAAATATATACAACTATTGTAAGGGGTTCGCATCCATCTGGGACATGTGCCCTTGGCAAGGTAGTAAATAAAGATTTAGAAACAGAAATACCTAATTTGTATGTTTGTGATTCCTCTGTATTTCCAAAATCTTTGGGAGCTCCTCCAATTTTGGGAATAATTGCTATTAGTAAAAATTTTGTTAATAAATTATAACATTATGGCAAATCAACGACATTCTAAGCGAAGTGTGGAGTAAGGACTAAGTAAATTAATCTTTCTGACTTTTTGAATATGTTATATTTTTATTATTTTGTATGAGTTCTACAATATTTTTAATAAATTCTTCAAAATTAATTTTTTTTACTAACTCTGCAACAGGAATATTTAATTTATCGGATATATCATTTAACTTATTTTTCAACTCCCCATATTCTAAATCTATATTTTTACTATTTATGGTAATTCCAATAACCTTTTTACCGCCCAATAACTCAATAGTTTCAATATTATTTTTTATTTCCCCAATATTTAGCGTATGTGATGCCAATATTATATAATCTGGTTTTGAACCTAATAAGATAGCTAAACTAACTACTCCTCCGCCCCTTCCAGTCCCTATATCCAATGGATTTGAATAAATCCCAGTTTGACTGGATATCATAATTACATCTATATTTTTATTTTCTAAATTTACTTTTTTAATTGCTCCCCATATTGCAGGTGCTACATTGTATAATGGAATTAGCTGTGGTATTACCATTTCATCAATCCCGCACAACATTGATTGAGGTTCTGTCCCAACTATGCCAACATTAAAATATTTAGTTAATTCATCTCTTAAAATCATCGATGTTGTGAATTTTCCACTTCTCATTCCTGTTCCCATTACTGTAATTATTAAATTTGGATGAGAGGAGGAATTGTCTATTTTTGCATATTTTTCCAATTCTTGAAATTTATTTGGATTTGAACAATCAAAATATTTTATATTATATTTTTTCGCATAATCTCGGAGCTCCGAAAAATCATCAATCCTATACAACCTTGCCATATTGTATATGTTTTTTCCCAAACTCATCTCTTTTTTTATTGTTTCCTTCCATATTATTACTTCAAAATCCTCTAAAATTTCTTTTGACCATATGAATGTATCATATGTATATGCCCCATATCCCGCAATTGTATTATTATTTGCATTGACATATCCTCCAATCTCAATATTGCTAAATTTAGCAATACTATCTGAAACTTTATTTTTATGAGATAATTTTGCCGTTTTTATCGTCTCGTGCATCATATTCATATAAGTCCTCGTTTATTGTGAATAATATAGTGTGTGTGCTTTTGAAAACTTTTTCCTTATCATTAAAGAAGCTTAATGTTATTTTATTAAATAATAATAGCATTATCGTCTTATTTTGAATATTTTGCTATTATGGGGCATTAAGGAAAACTGCAAGAGGTTTATACTATAATTATATTTAT
>OFDD01000112.1_pt1 | contig 11814 bp, 16 predicted proteins | sample 1520451 | NCBI WGS metagenome assembly OFDD01 (sample SAMEA3696446, study PRJEB22514) | metagenome | biome: water; feature: marine; material: hydrothermal vent | place: Pacific Ocean | collected 2014-08-12 | depth 1521 m
AAGAATTTCATCAATCGCATGGGATTGCTCGTCCGTAATTTTGTAATCTGGTTTTTCAGTGTCTAGAGACAACCCGGTGACTTTTTTAATTTTTGCTTCTTTGCCAAGCCGTAAGTTTTTTGGCAATGCTGCACAAATCACTTCACCAATAGGGTGATGGTAATACTTAGCCGACCAAAACAAAAAATCAAGGATGGTTTGATCTAATATTGGCGTGTCATCTAGTACTTCTTCAACGGTTTTAAGCTTGTCAAAATCGCTCTTGTCTTTATTGCCCAATACGATACCGACTACTTTTTTGCGAACAAAGGGCACTCTCACACGCGTACCAACAGCCACTTCAACATCGCACAGATAGTCAAAGGTTTTGTTTAGCGGTACAGGTATTGCAACTTCAACGATCGCCATTAGAGGGTAAATTTATATGGGTAAAATGATCATTTTATTCTTAAAAAACCCATCATGGTTGTTATTCAAAACCCTATTAATGATGTTTCTATTAATGAGATAAATCTCAAGGATACCTTGCAACAAGTGATCACTGATTTAGATAAGGGTGAGAGTGAGTTATTAATTCGAATTGTGGATAAGCTTGAGATTCAAAATCTCAATAAAATATATCGCAATAAAGACCAAACAACCAATGTTTTGTCTTTTCCATCTGACTTACCTATAGAAATTGATGAGTCGATTTTAGGCGATGTTGTTATTTGTACCGATGTGGTCGCTAATGAAGCCAAAGCACAAAATAAGACTTTCGAGCATCATTTAATTCATATGGCTATTCACGGCACTTTGCATTTGCTTGGTTATGATCATGTTGAAGAGTCTGATGCTAATAAAATGGAAAGTTTAGAAATTGAAATTTTGGAAAAAATCGAAATTGCTAATCCTTACGAGTAATTAGATATTAGTCAGAATGCTCCATGCGCCCTAATCGCTCCATGGCACGTAATTCATCCTTAATATAGTACATTTTTAGTGAACTCCGCTCCCAAGGTGGGATATTGGCTTCTTGTAAGATCTTTTTAAGCGATTGCGAGTGTTTTTTGCCAGGTAACTTGATACGTTGCCCTTCGGTACGATAACGAATTGAAAAATTTGGCAATTTTTTCAATTCAGCATGATAAGGACAGAAATCTTCGTTTTGATTGGCTTTATTGTCAATGAAATACAATTGACCTTGAAATCGTCGGATTTCAAATTGATCCCAGCTGACTAAAGGGTTAGCATCTTCTTTAGCCGATAATAAATCGAGAATTTGTTTCATTACCTTGTCAGAAGGTGCAAGAAATTCTAGGCTTGATAAGTGGTAACGAATGATATTCTTAATTCTTAAGGTGTCAAGTTGAGTGAGTTTTTGAATATTAATTTGATGGTTAAGGTTGATCAGCTGATCCGCTTGAATATCAATTTTTGCTAGAGCTTGAATGAGCTGTAAGGCCTCAGACTGGTGTTTGGCGCTTCGAGTTAAGGTTTTTGCTAAATTTTTGTAGGCTACTTCCAGCTTCGGAATAATGTCTAAGCGTAAGAAATTTCGTCGAAAATTGGTGTCAGTATTACTATCATCCTCAACCCATGACAAATGATTATCTTTAGTATATTGAATAATTTCAGATTTTTTAATATTGAGCATTGGGCGATAATGAACACCCTTGCCCAAAGGTTTTGATTTTGGCATGGAAGCTAAACCTGCCACGCCAGCACCACGGAAAAGCTGTAATAAAAGCGTCTCAGCTTGGTCATTCTGATGGTGTGCTGTGCACAATACTTCGTTTTCTTTTAAATCAGATGATAATGAATTATAGCGTTTTTTACGTGCATTTTCTTCTAAGTTAGATCCATTTTCGATGAATATATCAACATTTGAATAAGGAATACTTAGCTTGTTACACAAGTCTTTGCAAAACTCACCCCACTCAACACAGTGTTTTGAGAGGTGATGATTGCAATGAATTGCGCGACAATTATCCGGATAATGTGTGTGCAGATAATGCAGCAGGACAACTGAATCAATGCCGCCACTTAAAGCGACAACAATGTTTTTATCCTTAAGGAAGGGGTCTTTATTCTTTAAATTTTCCAAAGCTTAAAAGTTTCTCCGCTCGAGCTTGCAGTAGTTGATCTGTGGTCATCTTTCCAACTACCTCTAATTGTTGTTTGAGTGCGTTTTTAAGTAGTCTGCGAGCTTCATCAGGGTCGCGATGAATGCCGCCTAATGGCTCAGCAATAATAACATCAACTAAGTTTTCTTTTTTAAGATGTTTACTGGTGAGTTTGAGTGATTCTGCTGCTATGTTAGCTTTAGCTGCGTCCTTGTACAGAATAGAAGCACAACCTTCTGGCGAGATGACTGAATAGATAGAGTATTCAAACATCATCATGATGTCTGCCACACCAATAGCAAGTGCACCACCAGAACCGCCTTCACCAATCACCACGGAAATAATCGGTGTGGCTAGTGTTGACATCTCGAATAGGTTTTTTGCAATCGCTTCGGATTGGCCACGTTCTTCTGCGCCAATGCCAGGATAAGCACCTGGTGTATCAATAAAGGTAATGACTGGCATTGAGAACTTTTCAGCCATTTTCATTAATCGTAGTGCTTTTCTGTAGCCTTCTGGACGTGGCATGCCAAAGTTATATTTTATTTTTTCTTGTGTTGACCGACCTTTTTGCTGGCCAATAAACATCACACTTTGACCATCTAACTTGGCAATGCCACCGACAATAGCATGATCGTCACCATATGCACGGTCACCATGTAACTCGGTGAATTCGTCAAACACGTCATCAATATAGTCAAGTGTGTAAAGGCGTTGTGGGTGTCTAGCCAATTGAGATACTTGCCAATCACTCAGTGATGAAAATATCTTTTTAGTTAGTGCACCACTTTTGGCTTTTAACGCCTCCATCTCATTAGCAATATCGGCTTTATCTTTAATATTACAAAGCGCTTGAATCTTGCCTTCTAAGTCAGCAATGGGTTGTTCAAAATCAAGGTAATCTAAATTCATATCGCGTTAAAATTCATAGTAATAATATTAGAAATTATAGCAGATGGACATACTCACGCTACTCTCTTTAGCCTTTGCAACTTTTGTATATGCCATCTCGCCTGGACCAGGTTTGTTTGCAGTGCTGGCAACCTCAACTCGCTATGGTGCAGTATCGGCTTTGTGGTTATCAATTGGCCACACGATTGCTGATATGCTTTATGTATCAATTGCTATGTTTGCACTAACAATTTTGGCTCAGACGATTGAGCAAGGCATGGTTTATGTTAAATTTTTTGGTGCAGCTTATCTTTTATATATTGGCTACCAACAATATATTGCTAAAGGTGTAAGTTTTGAAACGAGAAGTGATAAAAAATCTATTATTAAACTTCTAATTGCAGGTTTTGCAGTGGGCGGTACAAACCCAAAGAGTATTATTTATTACTTATCTTTTTTACCGGTTTTTATTGATTTGAATAACTTAACGCTAACAACTGAGATGGAGATATTGGGTGTTGTTGGTCTAACAGTTTTATTTGTACTTAGTCTTGCCAATGTATTAGGCCTAAAGTTACGAGCATATGTAGAAAACCCTATTGTTATTAAACGCGTGAATGAAATAACAGGTGTTACTATGATGTTGGTTGGTGTTTTTGTGGCATTATATTGAGAGCTAACGTTTGATCAATTCTGCTGTTTTTAATTCTAATTATGCAAAAACCTGAAAATTTGAGTAAATTAATTATGTTAATATGGGCTAATGAAACTAATTGAGTCACAAAAATGGATGTAATTTATTGGTTAATTCCAAGTATGATTTTTGTAGGTGTCGTGCTGGTATCTCTATTAATAATGGGGGTTAGGAGCGGTCAGTATGAAGATTTAGAGGGCGAAGGTCAGCGTATTTTGTTTGATGAAGATGATGAAGAATTTAAACCTTAAAAAAAACCTAAATAGTGCTTGACACACGGTTGTATTTATTGAAAATTCGCACTTAGAACACAGAAGAAAATAAAAGCAATAAAAAGAGGAAGAGAAGATGGCGAAAAGTATTATTGACGGCCTATTTGGGAAATCACCAATCAGTCCATTACAGCAACATATGACTAGCGTACATTCGTGTATTGCAGAACTTAAGGGCTTTATGGTTGCCATCCATGCTCAAGATTGGGATCAGGCTGAACAAATTAAAAGTGAGATCGGCACCAAAGAAGGTGAAGCTGACATTCTTAAAAAGAAATTACGCTTAAGTCTGCCTTCAACCTTTATGATGCCTTTTTCTCGTCGTGACTTGCTTGATTTATTATTAATGCAAGACTCTATTGCTAACATCGCCAAAGATGTTTCAGGCTTAATGATTAATCGTAAGATGACATTGCCTAATGAAATTTTTGATGACATGATCGAGCTAACTGATGTTTGTATCAAAACATCAGCAACAGCGCTTAAGGCGGTTAATGAGTTAGATGAGCTGCTAGAAACAGCTTTTGGTAATCGTGAGCGTAAAGTTGTGAGTTCAATTATTAAGGATATTAATAGACTTGAAAGTAAATCTGACAAAATTCAACACGTCATTCGTGCGAAGTTATTCCCATTAGAGGCAAGCCTACCTCCGGTTGATGTCATGTTTTATTATCGCGCCGTTGAATGGCTAGGTGAGTTGGCAGATGCCGCTCAAAAAGTTGGTTCTCGATTAGAAGTACTGCTCGCCAAGTAAGGAGAACGTATGGAAATTATTGCACAGTATGGCGACGTATTATTGGTTTTGGCTGTTGTATTTGGTTTGTTTATGGCTTGGGGTGTTGGTGCAAACGATGTAGCAAACGCCATGGGTACCTCGGTAGGCTCAGGTGCAATCACCATCAAACAGGCGATCATTATTGCCATTATTTTTGAATTTGCTGGCGCTATTCTTGCGGGTGGCGAAGTAACAGCCACCATCCGTAAGGTATTCTAGATGCGGCAATCTTTACCGATAGTCCGCATTTGTTAGTATACGGTATGTTAGCATCACTCTTGGCAGCTGGCACTTGGCTAATGATTGCATCAAACTTAGGTTGGCCAGTATCAACCACACACTCAATCGTCGGCGCAATTGTTGGCTTTGGCGCAGTAGGCGTTGGTATTGATGCCGTTGCCTGGGATAAGGTTGGTAATATTGCCATGAGCTGGGTGGTTTCTCCAATCTTGGCGGGTAGTATTGCATTTATGTTGTTTAGAAGTCTTCAAAATCTAATTATTGACACCGACCATCCATTTGACAATGCTAAAAAATATGTGCCGTATTATATGTTTTTAGTAGGTTTTGTAATTTCTTTGGTGACAATTTTTAAAGGCCTAAAGCACGTCGGTCTGAGCTTTGACCTGGGCACTAGTTATTTGCTTGCGATTGGTTTTGGTGTACTAGTTGCACTTGTGGGTACCATTATTATTAGACGTATTCAAATTGATCCAAATGAAAATGAAAACTTCCACTATGCTTCAATGGAAAGAATTTTTAGTGTGTTGATGATTATTACTGCTGCTGCCATGGCATTTGCCCATGGATCAAACGATGTGGCAAATGCGATTGGCCCATTGGCTGCCATTTATGGTGTGATTGAAAGTGGTGGTATGATTGGTGCTAAGAGTGTGCTGCCAGTTTGGGTGTTACTCATTGGTGGTGGTGGTATTGTATTTGGTTTGGTGACTTATGGGCATAAAGTGATTGCCACAGTGGGTACAGGTATTACACAGCTAACCCCATCACGTGGCTTTGCAGCAACTTTAGCTGCCGCTGCAACCGTCGTGATTGCTTCAGGCACAGGTTTGCCAGTGTCAACTACGCAAGTATTAGTGGGTGCAGTTTTGGGTGTTGGTCTAGCACGTGGTTTAGCAGCATTAGATACACGTGTGATTAACAAAATTTTTCTATCATGGTTGATTACATTGCCTGCAGGCGCAATCATGTCGATTATATTTTTCTTTATACTTAAAAGCTTATTTGGAGCGTAAATTATGACTTTAAACGAAATTCAAGCCAAGCTTGAGGCGGGCGTTGAGGGTTCAACAGTAACAATGGAAGGCGATGGTTGTAATTGTTCAACCTTGGTCGTATCGCCTATTTTTGAAGGTATGTCATTATTGGCGAGGCAGAGAATGGTATTGGCATCTGTACGCGAAAATATTGATAGCGGTGAATTACACGCCTTAAGTATTAAGGCCAGAACGCCAGCAGAAAATAGCTAGATACTATTCATTTTCATGTGCAGCATGAACATGTACTTGGTTGTCAAAATCGATTGAAACCGTGATATTAATCGGTCGACAACACACTGAACAGTCTTCAATATAGCTTTGATTAGATTCAGAGCAATCGACGTCTATTTCAATAATTTCGCCACAATAAGGGCAATCTATTGAATGTTGTTGTAGTTCATTCATCAATATTACGATTACTTAAGTCTTTTATAATGGCTTCACGCATTGAGTCTGAGTAATTAATCCAGCCAGTGATCTCATCGCTATGACGCTTACAGCCTACACAGTAGTTATTTTTATTGTATTTACAAATATCCACGCAAGGGCTGGCGACACGCAGCAACCCTCCAGGAGGGCTTTGAATAGGTTGTTTTTCATTCATATGCTTTATTATAGTTTGCTAATGTAAAATACACTTCTTTATTTCATCTTAATTATTCCATGGGATTTTCAAAATTAGGCTTATCAGACTCTATTCTGAAGGCTGTTACTCAGCAAGGTTATGATAAGCCTTCACCGATTCAAGAAAAATCTATTCCTGTTGTACTAGAGGGAAAAGACTTAATGGCAGCCGCCCAAACAGGCACAGGTAAAACTGCTGGTTTCACCTTGCCAATTTTGCAGTTGCTATCAAAAGGTGAGCCAACTAAATCAAACCAAGTACGTACATTGATACTAACACCAACTCGAGAGTTGGCTGCCCAAGTACAAGACAGTGTTGCCACCTATGGTAAGCATTTACCGCTCAAATCAGCGGTGGTATTTGGTGGTGTTAAGATTAATCCACAAATGAAAAAATTGCGTGGTGGTGTGGATATTTTGGTGGCCACGCCAGGCCGATTGTTAGATCTTCATTCGCAAAATGCAGTGAAGTTTGACCAGCTAGAAATCATCGTTTTCGATGAAGCAGATAGAATGCTAGATATGGGGTTTTTACCCGATATTAAGAGAATTTTAAAGACATTACCTCCTAAAAGACAGACGTTAATGTTTTCAGCTACCTTTTCTGATGACATTAGAAAGCTAGCAAAATCTTTAGTTCACAACCCAGTTGAGATTTCAACAACCCCGCGCAATACAACGGTTAAATCAGTTAAACAGTGGATTCATCCAGTGGACAAGTCTAAGAAACAGGCGTTATTAACACACCTAATTAAAGAGCATAGTTGGTATCAGGTGCTGGTGTTTAGTCGCACTAAGCACGGTGCTAATCGTATCGCAACTCAACTGGGTAAAAAAGGCATTACAGCAGCTGCCATTCATGGCAACAAGTCTCAAGGTGCGCGGACACGTGCATTGGCTGATTTTAAAGCGGGCAAGGTTAATGTGTTGGTGGCAACGGATATCGCAGCACGTGGTATTGATATTGTCGAACTGCCTCACGTGGTTAACTTTGATTTACCTAATGTGCCAGAAGATTATGTGCACCGCATTGGTCGTACCGGCCGTGCAGGCTCAAAAGGCGAGGCCATCTCTTTGGTAAGTGCCGATGAGGCAAAACAACTTTTTGATATTGAACGCTTGATTCAAAATAAACTAGATCGTATTATGGTGGATGATTTCGTGCCTGATCATGATGTGCCAGAATCACTTAAAAATCAATTACCACCTAAGAATAAAAAACCAAAAAAGAATAAGCCTCGTAACAAGCCAAGGTACGGAAAAGACAGTAATTCTAAAGATAAAAAGCCTAATAAAAAGAGAAGCTTTTGGGACTCTAAGAACAAATCTAAAAACAAATAAAGTTGCGATATGAGTTGGTGGACAACAGTTTTAGGTGGGGCGTTTGGTTTTATATTGGGTGGTCCGTTAGGTGCAATGCTCGGTGTAGCATTCGCGGGTAATCTTTCTAAAGGTAAATCTAATTTTGGTGGTTTTGGTCAGGCTCGTCATTTAGGCGATCAACAGCGCGTTCAAGCGGCATTTTTTAGTAGCCTATTCTCAGTCATGGGCTATATTGCCAAAGTTGATGGCAAGGTTTCAAAGTCTGAAATTCTCTTAGCACAGCAAGTGATGCAGCATATGCAACTGGCAGATGACATGCAGAAAGTTGCTAAAGAATTATTTAATCAAGGTAAGCAAGATAGCTTCAATCTAGACGAAGTGCTTGAGCAGTTTCGTCTTGAAAGTCACAGATGTACACATCTAGTACGCATGTTTTTAGAAATACAAATCCAAGCCGCTTATGCCGATGGCGTGCTGGACGATAAAGAGCACGATGCGCTTAAATACATTGCACAAAAGTTGCACTTCTCACTTCATGAACTAGAAAATCTGATCCAACAATTTGCCGCGACTAGTCATCATGCTAACAAACTAACTGTTGACGATGCCTACGTGATATTGGGTGCAGATAAAGGTCTGACTGACAAAGAACTCAAACGAGCCTACCGTCGATTGCTAGCGCAACATCATCCAGATAAATTAGTGGCTAAAGGTTTGCCAGAGGAAATGATGACAATCGCCAAAGAAAAGACCCAAGAAATTATTAGCGCTTATGAGCTCATTAAAAAGCAACGCGGTATGCGCTAAATCCAGTAAAAAACCATAGGAAAAAATATGAAAATTAAAGTAAGTGCATTCTTAATAACATTAGTAGTATCACTATCTACACAGGCAGGACTTTGGGAAAAAATGACAACGATGGGGGCTCAAACCGTTAAGCCATCATCTGAATACTTGATCGAAACTGCGGGTTGGAATATCCGCGTGTATGAGTGGATTCCGGCAGATAATCCAAATGCTCGTTGTATGTTTGCAGCAGGTTCACAGAAAGGCGGTGTTGCTTGTTATTCGATTAACGACTAACTAATCGTTATGTCTAATTCTATAGTTATTTCGATTATAGAATCTATGATGTTTCCAGATTTTAGCGCTTTATATCAGCGTAAAGGTCTCGCAGAGCTTAGAGTTAATAGTATTCGTAAAGCCACCGCTTTGGTTAAAAAGCAACCAGCAGATTTTATCGTAGTAGAGTTTTTTTATGCTTATAGCACTAACTATAGCGGCATCTATAAGTCCAACATAGAAGGTTTATTGGTTAGTCTTATCAAGTACTCACCTAGTACCAAAGTGATTGTCTTGGTAAAAAAGAAAGAAATGCAGTTTATTAATGTGCTCGATGCTGTGGATTATCCAGTGCATGGCGTATTGCAATTGCCAACCTCAATAGCACAAATGGAAGATCTACTCGATATTGCCTGATTTTTCTCTAAGGAGAGTTAAAAAACCAACCGAGAAAGGTTGGTTTTGGTTATTTGGTGGAGATGGCGGGGATCGAACCCGCGTCCGAAAACCTTCAAACAAAGAGTCTACATGCTTAGCTTGGTCAATTTGAGTTAGCCGCCTACCACCCGACCATCAGGGATGTAAGTAGCGATTTCAGAAAGTTTTAACCGAATTATCCTGAAAAAATAATCCTAGCGAGTCTGTGAGCGACCGTCATCTTAAAAGTACAGACAACCTCTAAGGGACGGCTAGCTATGCAGCTAGAGCGTAGTTGTTTTCGTTTGCAACTATCTTTTTAAAGAGCGTTTTAACGAGCTATCTTTATCCTCGGCATGCGTCCTTGAGATCCAACTCCTCGTCGAAGCCATGTCATCCCCAGGGGGTGACATTATAACACTAGTTACTATCATAATGATTGAATGCTTGTTCTGCTGACATCGGCAAGGTTTTGTTGTAGCACGTATCAAAATATTGTTGTTTATGGCTTCTAGAATTATCTAAACTAATCATTAATTCAGCTTTTCTATTTTTTTCATGGTTATAAACATAGTCGCTGAGTGGAATAACTACCTCGGTGCATATCTTTTTAATTGAGTTTCTTTGTTTGTTTTTTTCACCATTTGAAGAGCTACCTTCATAAGTGATGATGGTGCAGTTTTCATGCGTTTTATAGCCTTTTAAAAGCAGGGTGTCGATTTTATCAATTTCGTTGGTGAATTGATAAATCTGAGATTTGTAATGTCTAACTGTTACGTCATTATTACAGGTTTTGTGTGCACGAGATTCGGGCGACATTTTTTGAAAATCTTCTAACGACGTACAAGCGTTTAATGAAAGGAGTAATCCACCTACAGATAGTACTTTTAAGAATATAATCATTATGTAATAGTAACCCTTGCAAATTTGCGCTTACCTACCTGATAAACAGCCGTGCCAGCTTCTGGCACGAGGTTTCGATCAGAAATTTTCTCACCTTCAATTTTGGCAGCCCCTTCTTTGATCATTCTGAATGCGTCAGAAGTGGAATTGACTAGGCTTGCATCCTTTAATAGATTGGCAATCTTGATGCCTGCATCAAAATTGAATTCTGGCATTTCATCGGGTACTTTATTTTTGGCAAAACGATTGATAAAGTTTTGTTGTGCTTGTTTAGCGTCATCATTACTATGAAAACGAGTGATGATTTCTTCAGCTAGACGGAACTTAATGTTTCTTGGGTTTTCACCATTTTCAATTTCTGTTTTCCATGAGGCAATGGTTTCTAGTGATTCAAAGCTTAATAGCTCAAGGTAGCGCCACATAAGCTCGTCAGAGATGGACATAATTTTTCCAAACATGTCATCTGGCTTGTCATCAATGCCAATGTAATTATCTAACGACTTTGACATTTTTTGCACGCCATCCAAACCTTCAAGGATTGGCATAGTTAGAATCACTTGCTGTTCCATTTTGGCTTGTTTTTGTAGTTCACGACCCATCAAAAGATTAAATTTTTGATCGGTACCACCGAGTTCAACATCTGATTCTAGAGCAACAGAGTCATAACCTTGGATGAGCGGGTAAAGGAATTCATGAATAGAGATACTTTTGCCAGATTTGTAACGTTTTGAGAAATCATCACGTTCTAACATTCTGGCAACGGTTTGTTGAGAGGCTAGTTGAATCATCTCAGTAGATGACATTTTATTCATCCACTCAGAATTGTAAACAACAGTCGTTTTATCTTTATCCAAGATTTTAAAAACTTGATCTTGATAAGATTGAGCATTTTCAATAACTTGTTCTTGGGTGAGTGGCGGGCGCGTAGCGCTTTTCCCAGTTGGGTCGCCAATCATGCCGGTGAAATCACCGATTAAGAATAAAATCTCATGCCCTAGATCTTGCAATTGCTTGAGCTTATTGATTAACACGGTATGGCCTAAGTGTAGGTCAGGTGCTGTTGGATCAAAGCCTGCTTTAATGCGCAGGGGCTTATTTTTCTCTAATTTCTTTTTTAGCTCGTCGAGTGGCAATATCTCATCGGTGCCACGCTGAAAGACAGCTAGCGTTTCGTTTGCATTCATTGTTTTTATGCTCTAGTGTGACCGTCGCCAAGGACGATAAATTTTTGTGAAGTAAGACCTTCTAAGCCAACTGGGCCACGCACGTGGAATTTATCAGTACTAATGCCAATTTCTGCGCCTAAGCCATACTCAAAACCATCGGCAAAACCAGTAGAAGCGTTAATCATCACAGAGGATGAATCTACTTCTGTGATAAATCGACGACCTGATGTGTAGTTTTCAGTAACGATGGATTCGGTATGGCCAGAACCATGTTGATCAATATGATCGATAGCTTCACTCAA
>OFDD01000113.1_pt1 | contig 11733 bp, 9 predicted proteins | sample 1520451 | NCBI WGS metagenome assembly OFDD01 (sample SAMEA3696446, study PRJEB22514) | metagenome | biome: water; feature: marine; material: hydrothermal vent | place: Pacific Ocean | collected 2014-08-12 | depth 1521 m
AAAAGAAACAAAACAAGAGGTGAATGAAACAAACAATAACGAACAAAAAATAAATAATTCATCTTCTGAAAACATGAGTGAAATGGATGAAACAATAGAAAAATATTTAAATGATATTGACACAATAATAAATTATTCAAAAGTTTCAATAATTTTTGAAATTTTTAAAACTTATAAATATGGTGAATCGACAATTAAAAGAGCACCAAAATAAGTGATAATATGGAGTTGCACAATAATATTGCTCAAAATAACCCCAAAGAAAACGACAATAAAATGACAGAAGAAATAAATGAAGAAATGAAAAAAACAATCATAGAATTATTTTCAAAGATTTCAAAGATTCACGGATTAAGCAGGTCAGTCGGAGAAGTTTATGGATGTATTTATGCTTCGCATAATCCCCTATGTATTGATGATATAATGGAAGAATTAGGCATAAGCAGAGGGAATGTAAGCATGAATTTAAACAAACTTGAAAAATTAGGATTTATAAAAAAAGTTTGGGTAAAGGGAGAAAGAAAACAATATTATGCACCATTATATGGTTTTTCGTCGATATTGGATATAGCAGGGCAAAAACATAATCTTTTTTTAGATGCCTGTAATAAATTAAGAAAATTAAATGAAAAATCAAACGAAGAAAACGAATTCATAATAGAGAAATTGCAAAGTCTTGAAAAAATGGAAAAACTGTTAAAAAAGATATTAGTGACGATTAAAGAGATAAATAAAAATAGTAATGAAGGGTGTTCGAAAACTTTTTGCGAACATGACAAAGATAACACAAAGCCAGATTGTAGTTAATCGACAATAATTGTCCTTTAAATGTTAAAATAGGTGCATATATATCAATAATAATTAAATAATGTGTAATGCGTATCCGAGAGGGAGATTTACTTGTACTACGGTTTAATTAAATGCAACGAGTTCGTCGATTTACTATACTTAATGGTGATTATAACATGATTAAAAAAATGCTCAAAAAAACTGCAAAATTTTCAGAAAAAAAGCCGTTTTTAATGGTTTTTATAATTATTGTAATAACAATATTTGCTGGAATTTCTGCAACAAATGTAAAATCCCAAACTGCATTTGATAAAATGCTTCCCCAAGATGACCCCGTAATAATATCATTTAATGAAGTAAAAGATGAATTTGGAGGGGGTAATGTAGTTATAATGGCGATAAAGTTAAAAGACAGTGATAAAATTGATAAAGTTGATGATATTAGAGACCCCCGTGTGTTTGAATTGGTAAAATATATTAAAGACACATTTGAGGATTCAGATTATATAACTAGTGTATCTGCTTCAACCGATAAAATTATTAATAATAATAACGGAATTATTCCGAACGACATAGCGACGGTAAAGGAAATCTATGACAATTTACCAAAGGAAGATAGAAATAAAATATATAATAGGGATTTTTCAATGATTATCCTCAACCTAGAATCTGACTCGGGAGATAGTAGGGCAATTATGAAGGAGGTATTTGATAAATTAGACGGAGCTCCTGTTCCAGACGGTATAGAAGTAATACCAACAGGAAGCCCTGCAATGGGTGATTTAATGGGCAAATTAATGGGGAAAAGTCAGGCTTATACAACTGGATTAGGTTTAATAGGTGTATTAATTGTATTATTTCTATATTTCAGAAGACCATTATCTGCCACCATGCCACTTATCCCAATCCTAATATCTGTGGTATGGACTGGTGGAGCAATGGGATTATTCGGCATACCATTAGATATGGCAACTGCTGGAATGGGTTCTTTATTGCTTGGTATGGGTATCGATTATGGGATACATTTAATGCATAGATACGAGGAGGAACGGAAAAATGGAAAAAATATCGGAGATGCCATAGAAATAGCCGTAGTATCAACTGGTTCAGCCGTATTTGCTACTACTGCGACTACAATTGCTGGTTTCACTGCCCTAACCTTCGCACCGCTTCCTATGATGGCTAATTTAGGTAAAGTTTGTGCATTGGGTATATTTTTCTGTATGGTTGCAGTTATGACACTTCTTCCAGCATTACTCATAATAGAAGAAAAATATATTTTGCCAGCAATTAGAAAAATGGCATCAACAGATTAATTAGAGGTGTAATATAATGAAAATAACAAATATAATAAAAAATCAAAAAAATAAAATCAAAGATAAAATGGTAAAAGATAATATAATAAATAAATTCATTTATTCAATATTGCTTATAGCATTTTTATCGATGGCAGTAAATTCAACTTATGCCGTTCAAATGGGGGAGCTCCAATATAATCCTTCCACAATACACCCCGGGGATGATGTAGATTTATGGCTAAAAATAGTAAATGACAATGATGACAATAATATTAAAGACATAAAAGTATCAATATCACCACATTATCCATTTGAAATAAAACAAGTTAATCCAACAAAAGGAACAGCAAATATACCCCATTTAAATATTGGTGAAAGTGATACTACTTACTTTAAATTACATGCAAATGAAGAAGCCACTTCAAGAGATTATAGAATAGATATAACAGTAGAATATACCGAAGTTTCAACCGATAACGGAGAAACCACAGAAACAGAACATAAATTCACAAAAATATATTATATTCCAGTATATGGAAAAGCAAATTTTGAAATAACTGTTGGTGGAAATAGCAATGGTGCTTTAATACCTTCAAGAACTTCCACAATACCATTAAATATAGTAAATAAAGGAACAGGAACAGCAAAACAATGCACAATATCAATAGGTGGAAATGAACTTATTTCACCCGTTGGAACTACAAAATTCTATATTGGAGCACTAAAACCAGATGCCCAAAATACAATATATTTAAATTTACACACAAACGAACACACACCAGAAGGTTCTTATTTAGCCCCTGCCACGATAAAATGGATAGACGAAGATGGGACGGAACAGACGGAAATTATAAATATTGGTGTAGTGGTTCAAGGAGATATATTATTAGGAATCTCCAATATAATAACAACCCCAAAAGAAATTAAACCCAGCGATGATACAGTAAGAATTGATGCCACAATTACAAACAACGGACAGGGAAGGGCAAAAGACATAATTTTAAAATTAAAATTAAATGATTCAATATTTAAAGACAGTTGGAGCTCCGCAAACTTTAAATCTATTGGAAGTTTAAGTGGTGGAGAAAGTAAAACTGTTAGCTTTTATATTGATGTAGATAAATACGCACCTGCTAAAAAATACGCCATTCCATTAACTATGGAGTATTTAGACATATACAACCAAAAACACAACACAACCAAAAATATAGAAATATTCGTTCAACCAAAGCCAATAATTACAATAATACCTGAAAAACAGACATTAACACCGGGAACAAATAAAATAAAAATAACCGTTAAAAATATAGGAAATACAAAGGGAGAATCAATAAAAGTAAGTGCCATAAAAAATGCGGCTCAACCATTTGAATTCGACGAAAAAACTGATTATATTGGAACGCTAAACCCCGGAGAAACTGGGACTGCAATTATTGAAGTTAAAGTGGATAAAGATGCAGAATCAAAAGATTATATTTTAACTGTGGAGCTCCGTAGCACAGGAGATAGAGATAGTGGGGACGACAGCATATATATCTCCCAAGAGGCTATTGAATTAACAGTAGATAATAAAGATAGCGGAATAATGTCTATGGTCGTAGCAATTGTAATAATTTTAGCAATTGTGGGAGGATATATATACAATAAAAGAAATAAAAAGGGAACGGAAAATATTGAAGAAACAGAATAGAATTAAATTATGCTGTTTCTTTTAATCTCTTATATATCTCTGGTAGGAGCTCCCTTATAATCTGATTTTTAATTTTTTCATCATCTATAATTTTAGCAAAAAATCTTTCATTTTTAGTTCTGCGATTTAATAGCATGGACATAAATTCCTTATAATATGCTAACTGGAAGTCCTCCATGCTGTTAGCTTTTGCTTTTTTAGCCAAATTTTTATTTGATATGGAATCTATTTGTATTTGTTCAATAAATAGCTGGTCTGATTTATCAAAATTAGTCCCAAACATTTTATTTATTCTATCTATGATAGTTTCTAAATATTCGGCTTGTTCTTCTCTTTTACCTGTGCCTTCAAATTGTGCGGGTGGGAGCTCCACTATTTCGGAATTATCCTTTAATGAAGCATCTCCTTCAAATGTTTTTCTTATAGAGTAGCAACTTAATGCCACTTTGTCATCAATATCAATAGTTGAATAAAGAACACTATTTTTAATTTTTTTAGAAAGATAATTTAAATAAATATATAATTTGTATAGTTCATTATCGCCCATTGGATAAATTTGAGATATGAAAGAATATAACCGTATATATTTTTTTGTTTTCTTTTTAAATTCTTCTTTTCGGTCTTCGTGGAGGTTATTATATCTATCTACTGAAATATCTATAAGTCCGTTTAAAATCTCTTTATCTCTTTTATCTTTCTTATTTTTATATTATTTCTCCCCCCCGCCATGTTTGCTCTTTCTTGGTCTTATTTTAACAGTTTTTATACATTCTTTTTCATCATTAACAAATACGCACTCCCCTTTATTTAAATCCTTAATATATATCTTCAATTCCTTTCCCATGTATTCCTGATTTAACTTATTTAGTGCATTTACATCTTCCCTATTAGTAACCTTATGTGCAAAAATTATATCGCATTGGCTCAAAACTTCGTTATCAACCGCTGATGGCTGTTGGGTGGCTATTATCAAATTTAGCCCAGGCTGTCGCCCTTCCTTTGCCCACCTTATCAGTATTTCCTTAGATAATGTTGATTTTCCAGATGGGATGAAATTATGAGCTTCGTCAATAAACATCCAAACTTTTGACATTTTTGACTCTAAATTTAACATTTCCCTTTTTCTTGATTTCAATCTTTGATTGAATAGATATTTTGAGACTATTGAAACCACTAAATCTCTTAATCCATGCCTTCCACTTTCTATTGTGCTTAAATCAACGACATTTACGGCATTTGTGCTAAACACACTTTCTATTTGGATTTCTTCATCTGCAAATATTCCCCATTTCTTTGCCATATTTAATCTATTGATTAACGCTTCCTTTGTAGTTTCTTTCGATTTTGTGTCCCTTTCTATTTCGTAAATGATGTCATCTATTGTGAAAAACTTTTTTGATATAGAATCCACAGCCCTATATAATGCAATTCCCATCATTTCATTTATATTTATGTTAAACAAATCACACCATCCTTCTGGTGATATGTCTGAAGGATTTAAAAGAAGCTGTTTAAACTCAATTCCTTTATTTTCCAATTCTTTTACCACTTCACTATCAAACCGTTTTTCCACTTCTCCGGGAACTATCAGTTTAACAGGATATTCCCTTGCATATAAATTCCAATCCCAGAGCTCTTCCTCTTGCTCAATATTTAGTTCAGCCATAGTCCAAAATATTCCCATTGGGTCAATAATAATTTTCAAAAAATCAGGGTGTTTCTCTTGGAGCTCCTCAACTAACACCCCCATGGTATAACTTTTACCACTACCCCTTTTTCCACAGATAAATATGGCATGAGATTTTGATGCATCAATATATTGGTCATCTTCTAACTTTTCTCTAACTTTTTCCCTTCCGATAAAAAGCATGCTATCCCTCAATTATTATTAGTGGAACAAAACACTCTTCGAAGGATATTCCTCCATGAGCTCCCTTACCATAGTTCCTCTCAAAGTCCCATTTTATCCCATGGTCTGAAATTACATAAACTACAAACGATTCATTAATTTTACCTAAAAATTCCACTAATTTTTTTATATTTTCAAAAATTTCGTTTATTTTATGATTTATAAGTTCTTTACTTGTAGTTCTTATTTTATGGGCATCCTCATCTAACCCCATCCTATATATTTGTATATATTTTTTTCTACAAGAGTTATTTTCGATCATATTTTTTAAATCCATCTCATGTATAAAGATATTATTCTCAGGTATGTATTCAAATAATTCATCAGTTGTTTTATTTTTGGCTCTACCCCAATAGGTTAGCCCATAAATGTCATAACCTAAATAATATAGACTTTTGGCTATTGGAATATTATCATGTCCAAAAATTATATTCTTAAAACCATTTATTGTATTTGTTTTACCATTTACAAAAACTGGTGTGATTTTTTTAAACATATTGCCCATATTTAAATTCACGACATCAATATAAGATAACCCATCAATGAGATACAAAACCACAGTTTTTGGGGTTTTTGAATTCACATATTTCAAAATATCTGTTTTGACATCTTTCTGTGTTTTCGCGTATTTTTCGATTAAATGGTATTTTTCTTCAATGATAGTATTTAGTTCAAATGTAAATGGATTGTGATTTAACTCATACATTGGTAATCTATCATCACACTGGTCGGTGATCACATAGTTTTTTTGTGGAATTTGGATATGTGGATTATCCATCATATTCCAAAATTCATCGTATGAAATCTCGTCCAAATCAAAAAATAATAAGGAAAGTTTGTGGTGTAATCCCAAATAAACTGGAAACCTTTTTATTTTTTTCTCACAAGTATTTCGACATGGTTGTCTAATTTGTTCAGACATTTTATGACCCCCTCTGTATCCATGCCACTTTTCTTTATCAGCTCCCCAAGTGGCATTTCCTTTTCCTTGTTCAATATTTCAAGAATTCTTTTTTCCTCTTCAGTAGGTTCAAACCATGAGCTTCTCCGTTTTACATCTTTATCAATTTCCTTAATTTCTCGCCCCAATTCCATTAAATTTTCTTTCATGTCCTTAATATCATCTAACCCCTCAATTATATCTAACTCAAATAATGTGGATTTTAATCCATCTAGTTTCTCTTCAATTTTATGTAATTTGCTATATAATTCATCCTTTTCGGATTCATTTTCAATTTTCATGTCAATTTTTGTTTTTATTCCTACAATATAATCTTCATGTGATAAAATAAAGTTCTTCATGTCATTTTTAACAAAATCATTGAGATTCTGATATGCCATGTCTTTGTCTTCGATGCTAAATGCAATATTGTATCTTACATATCCATTGTCCAAAATTTCACTATCTCTTATGATACTATTTAATATTGCCTCTAAATCATCTTTTTTGTCATTGAAGTCTTTTCTCAACAATCTTTCTTTATTTTTTATATTATTGGCTATCTGGTTAATTTTTGGTTCTATGAATTCTTCTTTAAATAAATATTTGTCCTTTTCTCGTGCAAAACCATGCTGTATTTCATCGATGAGACTTTCAAACATTGAATTTTCTTCTTCAATATCTAAATGCTCCTGGTATTCTTCAATATTTCTAACTATATTTTCCATGTCGCCAATTAGTTTTTTCCATGTTTGCCATTTTTTATATTTGTTATTGATATCATCTTGATTCCTTTTTATCTCGTTCAATGTGTTTTTAGCCCGCTTTAATCTTTTAGCCAATTCTATAAAATCGCTACCTGAATATTCTATGCTTTCTTTGAGTTCTTTTGCATCCTTTATGGAATTCTGACATTCTCTTTTTAGATTTCTCGGTATCCTATTTATATGGTCTATTATGGACGCAAGAGAACCGCAAGTTATCGAAGCTTCACCCTCCTTCTCTATCTTATCCTTAATTCTGTCCAATTCTGCAATTGTTTTATTTATTCTATCTAGCATGTTTGTTTTATCATTGTTTAATCGTTCGGTTATTCTTCTGAACTCTACATTTATGCCTCGTTCCCAATCATTTATTCTGTCCATATATCCATGTAATTTATCTTCATTGTGTTCATTTTTAATTTTATTTTTTAAGTTAAAGTTTATTGACAAATTTGGAGTCTCTCCATATTCTCTATATATTTTAGCAACATCCTTTGCTTTACTTACAACATCTTCGAACTTGTTCAACACATCTATATTTGATAGTTGTTTTTGTTTTATCAAAATGTCATTGTCTTCGTCATATTTGATGTATCCCCTACTTTCGAGAAGTTTAATGACATCTTCAATTTCGTCTATTAAATAACCTTTTCCAAACGCATATTCTTCAATTTCTTCCATTTTTACAGAGCCGAAAGTATCAAATTTATTTTTAAATGTATTCCATATATCCTTTTCAAGCGGATGCATAGTGAGATTGAATTCCACTCTGTCGTCCCTGCCCCAGTATATGATTTTTATTAGATTTTTCCACTTTCCAGTTTTACATTCAGCATGAAACCCTGAAACATTTGGATTCATACTCCCCGTCAATTCACCCACCAGTTCTCTTTTTGTGGATTCAATAGGCTCCCCCCTTCGTTTTGAAATAGGTAGATTTTTTAAATAATTTCTGTACCTCTCCAAATCCCTATGATAATTAACAGAGTGTATTAAAGTATGGTAATCCGGAAATTTTGTTGCACAGACTTTTGTGAATATTTCCTCAACCATCTTTTCATAGTTTTTAGACAAATTGTATTTATTTTTCAATTCATCGCTGAACAAAAATCTTTTCAAATACCTGACAAGCAAACTTTTCAATGATTTAATTTCCCCTTCAAATTTTGTATATATTTCGCTGTTTTCTAAATTATCAAGATGTTTCAAAAGACATAGCATGAACATTGGATTTACATCCTGTGGTTTTACATAATTTTGAAGTCTTTTTAATTCTCCCGGGAACCCATGCTCAGCAACTTTTTTAAGCATATTAAACTTGAATGTTATCATTCCAGTATTGTAGTTAATTTCTAAATCGTCAGTATTGGAATTATCGTGATTATTTGTATCAAGCACAAATTCGTAAGAAATATCCCCAGCCTTACACACTAACTGCTCTACAAATGATATGCTCCTTTCATCCAATTCTTTTCTAACAACATAGGTTTCCACAAACCTGTTTGGATATTTCGGATTGAATGTTCCTTCCAAAAAAATGAAATGACCATTCAGTATTGGGGTATCATCCTTGTAAGTCCATCCAAATATCTGATTTCCCCGCCTTCTTGGAAAAATCTCAGGCATTAGATATTTCAAAAATGCATCGGTCATATCTCCCTCATACATTTCATTTTCAGCAAAATGAGTTCTAAATTTTATAATCTGCTGAGTTATGAAATCATTGCTATCTCCATGTTCCAATCCTTCAAGTGAGTATCCCTCGATGGTGTATTTTATGATTGTTCCATATAATTTCTTTTGGAGCTCCTCAAATGCATTCCATAATCCATATGCCTTAATTTTGTCTTCACTAATACCATTTGGAAATGCCCCTAAAAACTTAATAACATTTCGTTTTTCTTCGGAATTTATTTCATTCAAAGACAGAGCTCGGTTTAACTCTTCAACATATTTTGGTTGGACATACTCCACTTTATTATTCAATACATCATTAACAAAATCCAAAACATCATAAGAGTTCATAGTGTCTTTGTAAATTGTGCATGCCCTTTTGAAAGCGTTTATCACAGTTCTTGGACCTCTCCCCAAATGCTCCTTTGAAGACACTTCACCAATAGACCTCAAGCAGTCTTTTGTTATTATATCATATGGTTTAAATCCAAATTTTTCCCCATATTTTTTCCAAAGATTTTCAGCAAAAGTGTTGGTGTATATATTTATTAAATTCAAATAGAATTCATCCTTTTTCAGCCTATCAATCAAATCCCCTGCCTTTGTAGCCAAGTTTTCTTCCTGATAATCCGGAATTATAAACAATATTCCTATTCCTTCGTTACATATTCTAAGTTCAAAAACAAAGTTTCTAAGTTCATTTATTGTTTTTGTATTGGTGATACCTTGAACCTCATCAACAAATATTGCCAAACCTTCAAATTTCTCTTTTATAATTCCATTTATCTCCTTCAAAAATTGCATTAATATTTTCGGAGTGATGCCAGTTATTAGCTTACCACTTTCAACAAATTCATTAATTATATTCTCAGCTTCCTCTCGTGTTAATCGATTCTTTTGCTGTAACTTCCTAATTTCTTTTTCTTTTCCCTCCGCTTTGTATTTTAGATAGATTTTTTCAATGCTGTTTGAATATTCGGGATATTTATGTTTAAACACATATATTGTCCATCCATAAACTGCATCCATTATGCTGTCAAGTTTTTCATCGAATTTAAACGGAGGAACTGCCAATAAACCGTTTTCTTTGCAGTAATTCCACAAACTTAGAGCCTTGCTCGTTTTTCCATATCCGAATGGTGCAGAAATATAGCCCTTTACAGTTTCTCCATTTTTTATTTTTTTCACAAATCTTTTATCAAAGTCGGAGCTCCCCACTTGAATATATGTAGAAAGATATTTCTCATAGTTTGCATAAATTTCATCTGGTTTTTCCATAAAGTTTTCTGGCGAGTATGTATCTACAACAATACTTTTGTTGATAATATATTCCAAATTACCAATCATAAACAACCCCTCTGAAAATTTTCCACAAATTATTGTTCGAATAATTTTTATTGATGTTTATATTTAGACTTTTCAAATTATCAAGCACTTTGACAATATCACTATTATCGAGTGTTAATTTTACAGAATATGGGACTGACTTTATTTTAGTGATGTATATCACTTTTTCACTTTTTGTCATGGTTAATCGCCTAATATCTTTTATGTTAGTTAGCCTCCCATTATCTATAACTGCATAAGGTACATTTTTCGAATATTCTTTATATTTTTTTTCATCTTCAAAATACTTAAAACCATCCATTACAAAAACCCATCCTAAAAATGTTTTTCCAACACCTTCCTTTCCATATATGCCCACAACATCATCATATAGTAAATATTCATTTACCCTATTGTATGCCTCTTTTTGACTGTCAGTCATCCAATCTTTATTGTAATTATTCTTTATATAATTGATTATTTCAAGGTAATTTATCATAATTTCCCTTTAAACATGTATTTATATAATATCCTCAAATGTCCATTTACGATTTAATCTAATGGATTTACCAAATAACTTCATTGAAACATCTAAAAAGCTGTAAATCATATCACACTGTTTTAGTATGCTGTCAAAATTATCTCTATCTATCATTGCAAATTTACACAATTCTTCAATCTTTTCATCATCAAGAAGTATCAATGACCCATATTCACCTCCCCACTGTTTGTTGTAAATATAATCTATTCCCCATAACATCAAATGTGGTTGGCAGTAGCTCCTTAAATTGAACACACTGCTGCTATCATCTACTGGATTTGGCTCTAATGCTGAAATAAAGTTTAATGCCCCCCTTACACTGTTTTGACTAAATGCTATATTTTCAATACCTTCTTCCAAAGCTCGTTCTTTTACTTTTTGTTCAATATCTTGAAGAGTTATTTTTCTTCCACAGTATTCGTTGTAAAATATATCTATTACATTCCGGTATGACCATCCAATAGGTTCTTCTGATGAATATATCTTATAATGCAAATAATTGTTAAATGTTATTTCATCCATTTTTAAAAGGTTTTCAATTTCGATAGTATTTTGTTTATTTATTATTTTGCCAAGTACTGTTAAATTATCTTCAACTCTTTTTTTAGGAACATTGTCCAGTAAATTTATAATTTCTTCTTTTTTTAATATATTTTGGTAGTGAATGACTTCTAATACTTCTTTAATAACTTCAGGTTTTGCATTGTGTTGTATATGAAAACTCCCCTTCATTTTCATAGTTTCACCATATCATATATTACTAATATATTATGTAATGACCTATACATTCTATATTTTTTTA
>OFDD01000114.1_pt1 | contig 11704 bp, 10 predicted proteins | sample 1520451 | NCBI WGS metagenome assembly OFDD01 (sample SAMEA3696446, study PRJEB22514) | metagenome | biome: water; feature: marine; material: hydrothermal vent | place: Pacific Ocean | collected 2014-08-12 | depth 1521 m
TATACAAATAAATATATAGTTATACAATATATCGATTATATAATATTATAATATAAGGTGAATATATGTCAATTAAAATTAGTGAAATGCTTGGAAAAAAAATATACACTACAAAAGGATTGTATGTTGGAGAAGTTTATGATGCAATGATAAATCTTGAAAAAGCATCAGTTGGGGGCATTGTGGTTTCGGATGTAGGTAGGGGATGTATGGGCAATACGGTAAGCGAACCTACACGAAAAATAATATTGCCCTATGGTGTTGTATCTTCAATCGGAAATATTGTATTGGTAAAACCCCTTGGTGCAAAAAGGTAGTTAAAAATCCTTTGATGTAAAATATATATGGAGTAATCATAGTGGAGCTCCTGAATAACCACACCACATATATTTATTTTATAAATGTTTTATATTCTTTTGCATAATTTGTATATATAATTTGTATGGATTTTTTATTATATTGATAGTTTTTTATTTTATAATTTAATATTTTATGAGTGAATGAAAAATGTTAAAAATAGGTATAATAGGATGCGGAACAATAGCTACAATGATAGCAAAAGCTATTACCTACAAAAAAATCAACGGAATCATTGTAGCAATATACGATAAACATAGTGATAAATCACAAACTTTAAATAAATTAACCAATGCTAAAATATGCGATAGCATAGATGAGCTTGTAAAAGAAGAATTAGATATTGTAATAGAATGTGCATCAATTAAATCTGTGGAAGAAGTGGCGACCAAATCATTAAATCACAAAAAAAATGTAGTGATTATGAGTGTTGGAGCTCTGGCAGACAAAAATTTATTTTTAAAATTATATGATATTGCGAATAATAATGAAAAAAAGATATATGTCCCATCAGGAGCAATTGCAGGAGTTGATGCCATTAAAACCGCATCAATAGGTCATATAGATGAAGTTAGCTTAATCACTACAAAACCAGTTTATGGATTAGAGGGAGCTCTAAAAAATAAAGGTATTGACACTACAAACATATTAAAACCCACGGTTGTTTTTGAAGGAGATGTCTTTGAGGCTATTAAAGAATTTCCACAAAACATAAATGTATCCGTGGTATTATCTATTGCTTCGAAAATTCCCGCAAAGGTTAAAATTATAGCTGACCCGTCGGCAACATCAAATAAACACGAAATAATTGTAAAAGGTTCAATAGGCACAATTAAAACCATAGTAGAAAATAATCCATGTAAAGACAATCCCAAAACTTCGGCATTAGCCGCGTATTCGGTAATTAGATTATTAAAAGATTTGTCAGAGCCAATAATAATTGGAACATAAAAATTTTCCAAAAATACACACATGTGGTTCATATATTTTCTATTATTACTATTATTTACTCTTACTATCATAATCATGGTGAAATTATGGATACATACGGCTCAACCAATGAAATAATCAAAAATTCAATTAAAGAACTAAATATGCCCGAAAAAATTAGAATATTTGATACTACCCTAAGGGACGGAGAACAGACCCCAGGCGTATCACTTACCCCCGATGAAAAGGTAAAAATTGCCATTAATCTAAATAATCTCGGCGTAGATGTAATAGAAGCAGGATTTCCAATATCTTCCCACGGCGAACAGGAGGCAATTAAAAAAATAACTTCCTTAAACCTAAATGCCGAAATTTGTGGTCTTGCTAGGGCAGTTAAAAAAGACATTGACATAGCAGTAGATTGTGGAGTGGATAGCATACACACATTTATAGCAACATCTCCACTTCACAGGAAATATAAATTAAAAATGGATAAGGAACAAATAATAGATAAGGCGGTCGAATCAATTGAATACATAAAAGAAAGAGGGCTAAAAGTAGAATTTTCAGCCGAAGATGCCACACGAACAGAATTAGATTATCTGATTGAAGTTTATAAAAATGCCGTAGATGCGGGAGCAGATAGAATAAATGTTCCAGATACCGTTGGAGTAATGATTCCACGAGCTATGACCTATTTAATAAGCGAAATAAAAAAAGAAATATCTGTTCCAATTGCCGTTCATTGTCATAATGATTTTGGGCTTGCTGTGGCTAATTCAATAGGGGCAGTCGAAGGAGGGGCAGAGCAAATTCACTGCACAATAAATGGATTAGGTGAAAGAGCTGGAAACGCATCTCTTGAAGAAGCCGTAATGTCTTTAAAAATGATTTATGGAGTAGAAAGTAATATTAAAACTGAAAAATTAACAGAAATATCTAAGTTAGTATCAAATCTCACAGGAATAAAAAACCAACCAAATAAGGCAATAGTTGGAGAAAATTCATTTGCTCATGAAAGTGGAATTCATGCCCATGGTGTTTTAGCTCATGCTCTAACCTACGAACCTATCGACCCAGAAATAGTTGGACAAAAAAGAAAAATCATACTTGGAAAACATACTGGAACTCATGCAATATTATCTAAGTTAAAGGAGCTCCACTATATCGTAGGAGAAAATATTACAGAAGAACAATTTAATGAAATCTCCAAAAGGATAAAAGATGCAGGAGATAAAGGAAAAATGATAACTGATTTAGAAGTTATTGCAATAGTAGATGACATTACAGAAAGAACCGCAGAATCAGAACGGACTGTTAATTTAGAACAAATCGCCGTAATGACAGGAAATAAAATAATACCTACGGCAAGTGTCTCTTTAATAATAAATAATGAAAGATATATAACTTCAAAAGTAGGAGTTGGACCCGTTGATGCGGCTTTAAAAGCGATTTGTTCTATCACTGGCGAAAAAGTAAAAATAAAAGAATATCACATAAATGCCATCACGGGAGGAACTGATGCACTAGCGGAGGTTATTGTCATATTAGAAGGACACGGTAAAGAAATTACGGCAAAAGCGGCAAATGAGGACATAGTTAGAGCATCAGTTGAGGCAATTATTAATGGAATAAATAAAATAATGAAGTAAATTTTTTTATTTTTATTTTATATCTGTTATATCATACCATAATTACATATATACTGTAAAATAAAAAGAAGGCGATTAATAATGAAAATAGCAATACCTATGGAAAGCGATAAAATATGTTCCCATTTTGGAAAAAGTCCTTATTTCTTAATAGTAAATATTGATGATAATAAAGAGATAGTAAATACTAAGATTGTAGATAATGTTCCATGCGATGGTCAAGGACACGGTAAAGCAGTTAAAATATTATTAGATGAAAAACCAGACGCTATAATGTATATAAACATGGGCAAAAATAGCAGGGAAAGTTTATCAAAAAAAGGTATTGAATTATATAAATGTGAAACCGATGATATGGATGAATGTATAAAATTATTTTTAAGACAAATTTAGGGAGCTCCTGAATCCGATGCAGATTTATATTATTTAAATAATTTTTTTACTTTTTAATAATATCGCCCATCCCCAATTCAATAACAGTGCTACTGGGAATAATATAAAACTAATTATATCATGAATAGCCCAATAATCAACCTCGGTTGCATTATTTATTATTAATACTATTCTAATAATATTAGCGGTAGTAATTACTGTTAATCCAAATACTCCATACCAAATTTTCAGCTTCATACTGGTTTTCGGAGTTGATAATACATATGATAAAAATAATGACATTTCCAATGATGCCGTGCATGAAGGAGCTATTATATATAAATATTGTCCAATGACAATTGTATTTTTAATTACAGCATAATCCAAAAGTGATATGATATGTCCTAAAAATAATGCCAAATATGTTTCCAAAAGATGAAAAAAAACATATAAAATACTAAAAATAATTAAAAAGTTTAAGATATATTTATTATTGTCTTTCATCTTATCCTTTCTCTAAAACTGCCTCTACATCATTAATATATTCAATATTTTTGTTGGCAACTTTTGACTGAGTTTCTGCGGTTGAATCTCCTGCAATCTTTACACTATTTTGTGTGTGTTTCATATAATAAAATCCCGCAATAGATGCTACTGCTATTGCCGCACCAGCCAATATTGCAAATTCCATTGAAATTTGACCTTTTTTTGAGATTATCTTTTTCATTTTAATCCCCTCATTATATTATTTACAAAATATGCCGTAGATAATAATATTAGCAATTGAATATATATCGGAATTGGAATTGAATTTCCGTTGATACTGGACTCCCTGATATATATATTTCTAAATGTGGTGCCTGTTTTACCCCCATCATCATTAACTGTTAAAACCACCTTATACATGCCTTCTTTGTTATATTGATGACTTGGCGAAACCCCACTTCCAGAGTTACCATCTCCAAAATCCCAAGAATAAACTGCGATATTTCCATCAATATCCTTTGACTGTGAAGCGTCAAAATTAACTGTTGTTCCATTTAGCGAATATGTAAATGTGGCATACGGTTCATAATTACCTTGTAAATAATATATGTTATTCCATTCATTTAATTCTATATAATTGTTTCCCGAGTCTATCATAATATAAACTTCACGGTCTCCTGAGATATCCGATATATCCCAATTTAGCGTTTCTTCAATAAATTGATTCGGTTGAAGTGGTGTATTAATAATTGTATTATATTTTTCAATATCATCAATATATAATGATATTGAGAAATTAGCAACATCTGTATCTCCAATATTTGTATAATTAATTTTTATCTTTGTTCCAGTGTCAATTTTTTCCGCATTAGTTATTGTTAAATCTGGAAGTTGCGTATTTATTATTTTTATATTGTTTGATTCATTTGTTTCATATACGCCCCCCCTATAATCTATGTATATTTTGTACTGTCCAACCTGTCCAAAGTAATTTTCCCCCTCTAATTCTACGATACTACTGCTATTTTTATTTAATTCGCCAACATGCTCCTCATCCACTAAAATATCATTTGCGAATAAACCAATCCAAAATCCAGTTCCTGTTGATGCATTTCCTATGTTTTTATAATTTACTGTGAATGTTGCCTTGCTATTGTCTGTTTGGTCAATAAGCACATTTGTAATATTTAAATCGGGCAGTGGTATCTCGCTCACAGTGTAAATATTATTTCCTTCGTTTGATTCGTATATATTATCTGCTGAATCTATTTTAATAGTAATTTGTTTATTTGCAACATCTTCTATTAGTGCTGATAGTGTTAAAGTGTCAGAAGCTCCAATATTTAAATCATTTACTTCTTTTGATGTGTTATAACTGTCCGTTGATAATGTGATTGTGAATTTGCCTCCTGCTGATGCGTTCCCCTGATTTGCATAATGTATATTAAACTTAACGAGTGTTCCCGATAATTCCGTATCAACATTTGTAATGGTTAAATCAGGCAATTCTGTTATTTTTCCCGTCCAATTGTTATTTGTTTCGTTTGATTCTTGGATTAGGTTGCTTGAATCAACTGTGATTGTCAGATTTTTATTATATATGTCTTTTGTAGGATATGAAAAAGTCATTGTGGATGAATCTTCTGTATTTAATGTTGAAACGGTTTTATTGAGCATTTGAGCTCCATCCGCGTATAGTGAAATTATAAAGTCCCTCATTGTTGATGAGTCCCCAGTGTTTTTATAATTTACCGTAAATGTTGTATTAATACCTGTTGATTCTAAATCCACACTATTTATTGTTAAATCAGAGGGCAATAATGAGATGTTTAGTCGATTATTTATTAGGTTTTGTAATTCAAAAGGTATTTGGAAGTTTGTTAAATCGCCACTTCCTTCATTATCTACCTTAACTATCCATTCATTATTATTTATTTGATTGACTGTAATTGTTGATTCTGGATTTGCGTATTTTCTTACAAATAAATAATCGATATAATCATATTTATTGCTTTTATCAGTATCTCCTGCAATGCCTATCCAACCTGAGGTTGGTAAAACTCCCTGTCTGCGGTAATCTCCATTATAGAAATCCTGATGTAGTGTAATTCTATTGGATTCCACAGTAAAGTCATAATTATGCCAATTATTATTTGGAATCTTACCATTATAATTTGATGGAGCTCCGCCTATTGATATTCTTGGTGGTGTAATCGGTGGATGTCTGCCAGTATTTACATACTGTGAAACTAATACATAGGTATTACTACTACCATACAATACTGCTAAATTATCTCCGTATCCCGAATCTGAATAATCAGTTTTTCCCCGATATTCAACAGTAAATGGTGTATAGAATGTAGTTTTTGTTTGTATCCATTTGCTAAATGATGATGATAACTCCCATGGAGCTCCCCAATCATTCCACATTTTAATATATCCATTATTTACTTCATAATTGCCTGCTCTTGAATCATCCCATTTATTGGCATCAAAACTACTGAAATCATCAAAAAACTCAAAGACATCATCAGGATTTTGGTCGTAATTGTCGTAGTTCTTTACCAATAATCTAATTGTTTGTTCGTTTGGGAGCTCCACTTTTGTCCATGTTTTATAAGAATATATTGTATTAGTATAAGATGATATTTTTAATGAATCACTTGTGCTTGTAATGTATATTTTATCTGTTGCACTGTTATCATTTACTGCATCCAATCCCACTTGATAATCAACTAAGTCATAATAATTATTATTTATTATTGTGATATTCCATTTATTGTTATCGATTTTTGAGATGTTAATTATAATATTTGACTCATCAGCATACTTCCTAATTCTCAAATCATCTATGGTATAATAATACCCTCCAAACACATATACTCTTGTGAATTCGCTATGTGTTGAATCGCTATGAGAATAACTACCTAATAAGTTGAGATTCTCATCGTATAGATTAGATGTTAATGTTCCATCATCTTTAATAATAAACTGCATAAAATACCATGTTTCTTTGTCGTGGGTTAAAAGAGTTCTCCAGTATTCAGCATTATAAGTGCTTCTTTTATCTACTCCTAAATAACCTCCGCACGAATGCATCAATCCATAACCATCTCCATCATTATCAATTACTCCAACTATATCATAGCTTCCACCTGCATAATTTGGTCGATAATTCCAACACTCCACAATTATATCCCTACCTAATGTTTCCCCAATGTCTTTATAACCACCATTCGGGTCATCGTTATCTATTTTTTTAAGGGCATAACTTCCACTTCTAACATAGTCGGATGTTTGTATTACGCTACCACTGCTATATTGTGTCCATCCGTCCCAAGTTTCAAAGTCATCAAAGAAGTCAAATATGTCTTGGGGATTGCATTGTGCATAGGTGTCATTTTTTCTAACAAATAATTTTGTAATTCCATGGCTTTCAAGATTGTCTATTTTAACCCAAATTCTAAACAATTTTACTTCCCGCCTAAATGCTGAAATATTTAAATGGTCATTAATGTTGCCAATATATATTTTATTAGAAATATCATTAGGGTTATTGGTTGCATCTAATCCAATTTGATAATCTACTAAATCATAATTATTATTGTTTGTTATTGTAATTCTCCATTTATTATTACTTGTATTTGTAATATCAATCTGAATATTTGATTCATTTGCATATTTCCTTACAAATACATAATCCATATACGCTTTTCTAGGATTTGCGCCATTATTATCGGTATCTCCTGTAATCCCAACGCCTCCTTGGGACGGTAAATTCCCTGTTTTTGTATATATACTACTGCTCCAATCTTGATATAATGACATTGAATCGCTTTTAATTGTAATTTTATATTTATGCCAATCTGTATCAGGTATTATGTCATTATACTGTGTTCTACTTTTATCTATTGTAATGGCGGGTGGTCTATATCCACTATTTCTAGAATTATCGACCCAATTAGTTCCATCTGCATAAACCATACCTATATCTGCATCCCCAGGACTTCTTTCATCAACTTTACCCTTGAACTCGAAAACAAATGGTGTGGAATATACTTCATTTGTAATGATGTATTGCGTAAATGTAGGATTGCTTGGTACCCAAGGTCCCCCCCAATTGCCCCACATTTCTATAATCCCCCCATTATAGGCATAAGGTCCTGCACTGGAATATTCCCATTTATTCATATCTACGGCATCTAAATCATCAAAGAATTCAAAGACTGCATCACCATTTGGCGTATTTGACCCTTCTCTGGTAATGTTAAAAGATATGTTCTTATGTGCTGGAATGGATACTTTTACCCAAACTTTATATTCTTCATTGATATATGTTAAATTCTCAATCCAATAGGACTCATTTACCCCATAAATATCCTCATTTACCGTTTCAATCCAATAGTTTCTATCCTCATAAACAGGATTTCTAAATCTATACCACTCATAAGCATCAATAATTGATTTAACTGTGATATTTTGAGCTCCTACAACATTCCTCTGTTTAACAATATCATTACCTTTTTTCAACATATACCAATAGGAATAATTAACTGTGAAGGTATATCCATCAGGCATGTCCGATACAAATACGGTGGTGTTTGTATATTTGAAATCATATCCTATTTTTTTATACTCTGCACTTACATTAGCCAAATAACTATTTGTAATATTTACGGTTTTACCCTCAATATACAGTTTTGCCTCTTCGGGACTGTTAAAAAATCCATCCTGCATGGCTTTTAACTCTGAATCGTGAAGTGCTTTGTTGAATGCTTTTGGAATTGTAGTTGCTACAACATGCTCAACAGAAGTTGCCTTTAAATCGATACTGGATGCGTCTATATCGCTTAATACTGATTCTTTATGAATGTCTATGGTCTGATAAAATATAACGCCCACCAACATCAATAATAATGCTAATGTTGTCATACTTTGAGATAAATACATAATACCACCATTAAAAACCTAAAATTAATTTATTTATAAAGAATAAATTTAGCCGTAATTGGTTTTGAATTATTAAAATAATATACTGGTTTTTTATATTCATAATTATTATACGGTGCATTGTTGCTCATATAATTCAGTGAATCTTCATAGGAAAGGAAATATTTATCCATCAAATATATTTCAGTATTATTTCCATAAACACCATACCATCCTTCCGTCCTATTCATCATAATCACAGATGATACCACAATGTATGTTTTATTTGTATTCAATGTTGTTGAATTAATTGTATAACTGCCAATTTTTACTTGATAATTATTATAAGGAATTCGATTTCTAATTATTGTTTCAGCAATGGAATCATTACCATTATTCATTAATAAAATACATGCTTCAATAGTTCCATCACTAATTAATGATTTTAATTGATAATTTGCCTTATCATATACCATATCTGTTGAAAGTGCATCCTTATACCCATCAACATGTTCGACCATTGAAGATGTGAAAAATGCCAAACCTACTGTAAGTATTATTGTAGATAGTAGGAGCTCACTATCAAATATCATATTATCACCTTAATTATCCAATATTTTCAGATATTGTAATATATTTTTTATGAACTACCCTGCCGTACGGACGGGGAGCTCCGAGCGATAGCAAAGGACAGTATAAAACTACCACTTCGTTGGTTAGTGGTGGAGCTCCGCTTCATCTAATAATTAATTATAATCCGTATATGCCGATATGTTTATTGGTCTTAATTTTGCCACATATATTGGTGTGTTGTAATTATATTTTACTGATAAATGCACTGATGATTTTGGATTTGTGTTTAATAATTTAATTTCATTTGCTCCATAAGTTTCAATTAGGTTTGCTGTTTCAACATCTAATGTTTTGGAAGTTCCATTCACACTTAAAACTATTGGAGCTCCGTTTATTGTTAAAGTCGCTGTTGCTGTCTGGTTTGAATTTATGTAAATGGTTGGAATTGGTTTTCGTTCTATTTCATCATAAGTGATTATATTTAATGATTCATCTTTATCTGCAATATTTAAGTCATAATTTGTTCCATCTACTGTTCCACTTGCAGGGATGCCTATTTGGAAGTCATTTAAATCTTGGTTATTTGGATTGTGGATGTAAAACCTATATCCGTCTTGTATTTGCTCTACTTTGGTAATTTCTGGTTCTTGTGATGCGTATTTTCTTACAAAGACATAGTCATATCTCCACTTTGCCCTATCCCATACCATAAGCATAATTCTCTTCCAATTTACGCCTGAATATGTAGTATCATCTCTTTGATGGTCTATTTCAATACTCCCATCAGTAGTTGGTTTGAAATGATAAAGCGTTCGTCCATCATACATTCCTCCGATATAATAATATATTCCATTTTGTGCATCGAAATATCCTGAATATACTCCATGGTCACTATTAATTTGATTACCATCTCGCCATGTCCTCATACTGTGATCATTTCCATTCCATCCCCACCATCCAAAGTCATAACCATCATCAAATCCATGATTATTCCCTATATTTACATCATTCGTTGCTGAAAGGAAGTATCCTACCCATTCATCCCAATCATCTGCAATAACCCTTCCTTGAATTACACACTTATTTGGTAGATTTAGTTCTGTATTAGTTCTAACAGTATCCCCACCAAAAGTCTGACCATTTCCATCCATAACTAAATGTCCATTATCAATGTAGATTTCATTAGTAGTTCCTCTGACAATCTCCCATTTATTAAAATCATTAAAATCATCAAAGAATTCAAAGACAGCATCACCATTTGGAGAATACCCGGGAACTTTTTTAATAATCATTTCAACATCTCCATTTGCAGGAATATTTGAAACTTCAACCCAAACTTTATAATTACCATTTACGGGCTCAATCCAATACGGCAAACTATCCCCATAATCACTTTCATTATAATCACTTACAAATCCACCTGAATCACTAACATTCTCATAAGGGCTAAAAGTCCCCCCCATCTTATCTGTTCCCCAATATCTATTGCCAACATCTTCTAAGAATGTAGCATAGTCATCACTAAACCCACTTCCAGAGAGCTCCGCTTTTCTAAACATTACATCAGTTTCTAAATGTGCCTTCTGAGCTCCTTGAATATTTTGTTTTTCTTCAATAAATGTTAATAAGTTGTGCGTATATGCCATATTCCCAACATAAAGTATTCCTAAGAATAAAAACGCTACAATCAATGCTTCATAAGTAAAAATATATCCTTTTTTAGAGATAAGTTTTTTAAATTTCATAACAATCACCATAAATATTCTAAGGGTGTTTTTAGGAGCTCCCAATTAACAATTCCTTAGCAGGAAACCCACGCCCATAACCTAAGAATGAAAACCTACGGAAAATATCTTTGAAAGGGCGCGCGTGTTTATCAGTGGGGGCATCATTCTATATTTATTGAAATATTTCTTTGAATATAAAATTCATTACTCCCATATTCTATTATTATCGATTTATTTAGGTCTCTTCCTGTGCTATCATTTAATCCATCGCTTATTTGTGAAGTATTGACGGAAACCCTATTTTCGCTTGGAATAAATGTAATAGTCCTTATTTTATTAACACTTATACTTTTATTCTCATAAAATATCGTATAATTTTTAACCCCTATGGGTTCTAATTTAACAGTAATCCTCACATTTTTTGAATAACTTGTTAAAGCATAATTTTCAAAAGTATCTGCAATGGAATTAACTCTATCAACTGTTTCAACCTCTTTAACATTCTCAACGGTTTTATATACATTTTGATATGCCATTGTAGATACGATTAATAAAAACATAATTGCTAAAACTGCATCTACTGATATTTGAGCTTTTTTAGAATTTACTTTTTTTATCATGGCTATCCCTACTACCTAATATATATAACAAAATTATATGGCTAAACTTATAAATATA
>OFDD01000117.1_pt1 | contig 11590 bp, 10 predicted proteins | sample 1520451 | NCBI WGS metagenome assembly OFDD01 (sample SAMEA3696446, study PRJEB22514) | metagenome | biome: water; feature: marine; material: hydrothermal vent | place: Pacific Ocean | collected 2014-08-12 | depth 1521 m
CATCTGAGTTTGTTTGAAAAGATTGTTAAGAACTATCTCACTCATAGTGTCTTTTTTAAGCTCTATCACAACTCTCATCCCATCACGGTCTGATTCATCACGAATTAGAGATACACCCTCTATCATCTTATCTTTAACTAGATTTGCAATATTTTCAATAAGTCTAGATTTATTTACTTGATATGGAAGCTCGTCTATAATGATAACATCTTTGTTACCTTTCTTCTCCATGTGTATCTTAGCTCTTATTTTAATTCTTCCTCTACCAGTTCTATAAGCATCTAATATCCCTTTTTTACCAAAAATTATGCCTTTTGTTGGGAAATCAGGTCCTTTTATATGCTCCATAATCTCTTCAAGTTCAATCTTAGGATTATCAATCATTGCCAAAAGACCATCAATTAATTCATCTAAACAATGAGGTGGTATGTTTGTTGCCATACCAACAGCAATACCGCTTGAACCATTTAAAAGCAAATTTGGAACTCTACTTGGTAAGACATCAGGCTCACTCATACTATCATCATAGTTTGGAATAAAATCTACCGTATCTTTATCTATATCTTTTAAAAGCTCTTCTGAGAGTGCTGTCATCCTAGCTTCAGTATATCTCATAGCCGCCGCATTGTCGCCATCAATTGAGCCAAAGTTTCCCTGACCATCAACCGTAGGAATTCTCATTGCAAAAGGTTGAGCCATTCTAACAAGTGCATCATAAACCGCAGTATCCCCATGAGGATGATACTTACCTATAACATCACCAACAATTCTTGCAGATTTTTTATAAGGGCTTCTACTAGATATGCTAAGGTCATTCATAGCATACAATATCCTTCTATGAACTGGTTTGAGTCCGTCTCTTGCATCAGGCAATGCACGACCAATAATAACACTCATCGAATAATCAAGATAACTAGATTTTATCGAATCTTCTATATTGATGCTTTGTATATCTTGATTGCTATCAAAAATATTCTCCATTTATTAACCTCTTTATATCTTTAATATCTTTTAATTTATCTAATTTATTCATATTGATCAACCTTTTAAAATTTGCACCAGTCTTAGATATATATCATCATCGGTATATATTTTGCCATACGATATTTGGTGCTGTAAAAAATGCTCTTTTAGTTTTTCATCATTTTGTTCTATAAGTTTTTTATATTCATTTGCTATATCTTTACTTAGATTAAAATCACTACTTTCAAAACTACTTGGGTCTATAAATTCACACTCACTATTTATAATTGGATACTCTTCAAATCTATCTCTTACTATTAGTGCATATATCTCATTTTTGTAGGCTATTTTACTTAAATCTACTTGATTATAAAAATCACCAACTAAAAAAATCAATGATTTCTCTTTGATAATAGTATTAATAAAATCACATAGTTTATCATAATCGATATCTTTTTTTAGACAATTAAAATCTAATGAGTTTTGCACAATATCATACACAATAGATTGATTTTTTGTAGGTGTCCAGAATTTTTCATTTTTATCGCTAAAAAATAGGGTTTGAAGTCTATTGTTGTTTTTTAGACTTGAATATGATAGCAATGCTAATATCTCTGATACTATATCTTGTTTGAGTTTTATTGTTCCAAAATTGATACTACCACTTACTAAAAAGATAAGAACAATATTTAATTCTCTTTCATCATTAAATATATTAACTTTTAGATTATCACTTTTAGCTGTTGCTTTCCAGTTAATTTTTCTAACATCATCACCAGCTTCATATTCTCTTATTTCACGAAAATCTAATCCATCACCTTTGAAAGTGGTTATATTTTCACCTAAATTTCCACTAAAAACATCTTTTTTTGCTTTTAGTAAAATCTCTTTTGCTTTGTAATTCATCTCGTAGCCTTACGGATTTTTAATATTTAACATAATCTCTTTTACAATATAATCAGTTGTGATATTGTTTGCTTGTGCTTTATAGTTTAGTATAATTCTATGTCTTAAAATAGAACTTACTACATAACTAATATCTAAAGGGGTAACATAATCATTACCTCTTAACATAGCATTTGCTACACTTGCTTTATAAAGATCGATACTAGCTCTTGGACTAGCTCCAAATTCAATATAATCAGCTATACTTTGCACTCCATACTCCATAGGGTATCTTGAAGCAAATATTATTTGTGTCATATATTTTTTGATCGCTTGATCTACATGTATTTTTTGAAGATTATTTTTGATATTAGTTATATCATCTATAGTAGCTACTTGTTTAATCTCTTCAAATCCACTAATAGCCACACGATCAACTATTTGCATCTCCTCTTCAAGTGTGTTATATCCAACATTAACTTTCATCATAAACCTATCTAGTTGAGCTTCAGGAAGTCTATAGGCACCTTCAGATTCTACTGGATTTTGAGTTGCCATTACCAAAAATGGATCTGGTGCTTTAAAAGTTTCATCTGCTAATGTTATTTGTCTCTCTTGCATAACTTCAAGAAGTGCAGCTTGAACTTTAGCTGGAGCTCTGTTGATCTCATCTGCTAAAAGAAGATTTGTAAATACAGGACCCTTTTTTATAGAAAACTCACCAGTTTTTGGACTATAAACCTCTGTTCCTGTTACATCACTAGGTAGTAGGTCAGGGGTAAATTGTATCCTTTTAAAATCTAAACCTAAAGATTTAGCTATTGCATTAATAGCAGTTGTTTTTGCCAAACCAGGAACACCCTCTACTAAAATATGTCCATTTGTTAAAAGTCCAATCAAAAGTGAATCTACTAATTCACTATGTCCAACTATAACTTTTTGTATCTCTTTTTTTATCTCATTTATTTTTGTGTTCATATACAACCCTTTATATATTTTTATTGTGAAATTGTAGTAGCTAAAGGTTAATCAACGGTTAATTAAAGTTTTTCACATCTAAAAAGATAGATTTAAAATTTTAGTTATTGTTACTGTTTTTTTTATTAGATTTTGCTTAAAGAAAGTTCAAAAAATAAAAAATATTTTTTAGACTATTAATTCCTTATAAAAGCTTGAAAAAGCCCATAAATACGGGCTTATTACTTTTTCTAATTCAACTGTTTTTTTATTATTTTTTTCTGAATTTTTTTGAAAAATAGCTTCTGAGTTCTATTATACGGGCTTTGTAAAAAAATAAAAAATTTATGTGAAAAGAGTGTGACAAACTACTAAAATATATCTACAAAAAAATTATAAATTTTCTATTTTGTTTTATGAGATTGGAAATAATTATATACATTTTTTGCATCATTTTGATTTAAAATTTGAGATAAACTATCTATATTAGCTAGTTTGATATTTTCAAATGTTCCAAAATAATTTAACATTTTTGTAACTTTGGCTTTGCCTATACCATTTATTTCTAAAAGTGAGATTTGTTTATCCTCTTTTCGTTTTGTTTTTTTATGAAAATTTATAGCAACTCTATGTGCTTCATCTCTTAACTTTTGTAAAAATTGCAATCTTTTATCACTTGGCTTTAGTATAATTTTATCTTCTAGGGTATAGATAATATCTCTAGCACTTCCTTTTGCTCTATATGCTTTTGCATCAACTTTCTCTTTTGATATTGCAACCATATCTAAATTGACACCAACACTTTTTGCTATATCATTTGCTAATTTTAAAAGTGTAGCACCACCATCTATTACCCACAGATCAGGAGGTGGATTATCTTTAAAATGTAGCACTCTTCTTGTTAGAGTCTCTTTCATTTGGGCATATTCATCTAAAGCTTCCAATTTGTATAGTCTATAACTATCTTTGACAAAACTATCTTGATCATAAACAACCATTGCTCCTACGGTAGCTTGACCCATCATATGTGAATTATCAAAACATTCATATCTATTAGGTGTTTTGTATAAATTAAATAGTTCTTTTAACTCCAAATGCACCGATTGTGTAGTGCTTTTATTGACCTTTAAGAGTTCTACACAGTTTTGAAATGCTATATTTAAAAGTTGTTTTTTAGTTCCAATTTTTGGTATTGAAATAGTGACTTTTTTCTCATATTTTGATGAGATAAATTGTTCAAGATCAGTTTTATCATCTTGTGATATATCGCTTACTAATATATTTTTTGGCACAAAAGGAAGATTTTTAGAATAATAGTTAAGTATCAAACTTTTATATAATTCATCTAGGTTATTAGTATCTTCTGTGATATTTAGAAAATGATGGTCTGTAGATATAAGTTTTCCCTCTCTTATAAACATCTTTAAAACCACAACTTTTGTATTATCTTGTTTTGCTACAAAAAGATCATAATCCTCATCTTTTGCTATATCTAGGGTTGATTTAATCTGTGATTTTTGTATAGATTTAATTCTATCTCTTAAAACTAAAGCCTCTTCAAAACGGAATTGCTCACTATATTGTTCTATTTTTTGATATAGTAGGTTAATTAGAGCAGATTTATTATGTATATAATATATAGCTTTTTGCAGTATCTTTTGGTATTGCTCTTGTGTTACTTTTGCTTCACAAGGTGCCAAACATTTTTTGATTTGATAAAATAAACAAGCTTTGCCACCATCTACGCAAGATTTTTTTTGCACAAGTGGTAATATCTCATATATGGTATCTAGCATATCTTTTGCACCTGTGCTAAATGGTCCAAAATATTTGATTTTACTATTTTTTAACACCTTTCTAGTGATGGTTAATCTTGGAAATTTTTCATTGTAATCTACACAAATATATGGATAAGTCTTATCGTCTCTTAAGAGTATATTATATTTAGGTTTAAGTTGCTTGATTAAAGAGTTTTCTAGTATTAAAGCATCATTTTCATTATCTACTACTATCCAATTTATATCATAAACCTCGCTTATCATCTTATATATTCGCATAGATAGCTTATTGGAAGCAGATAAAGTTGGGGTAAATTTAAAATAGCTTTTGACTCTATTTTTTAATATTTTGGCCTTACCAATATAAAGTAGTTTTCCATCTTTATCAAAATATTGGTATATACCAGCTTGGGTTGGAAGCTGTTTGAGTTTAGCTTCTAAAGGGCTATTAGTAGGCATTTAATCCATTTAATCTAACAAATAGATGGTTTAATGATCCATCTATTAATTTTTCCATAAATTGATCAACTTTATTTGGTTTTAACCATTTTGGATCTTTAACTTTAGCTAACTTTATTAGTTCTTGTTTTGCAGTTGTTAGAGTTGCTACTTCATCTATAAGTTTTACTTTTTTTGCTTCTTTTGCTGTAAAGATATGAGCATCTGCAAAGTCCGATCTATCAAGCTTTTGAATAGATCTTGCTTTTTGAACATCTGATACAAACATATTGTAAGTATCGCTTATGACTTTTTGTAATTCTGCTCTTTCATCTTTTGTCCACTCTCTAGTAGGTGTGCCAATCTCTTTGTATTTTCCCATTTTTACTACTTGAGTTTTGATCCCAATTTTGGATAATAGTTCAGCACCGTTAATAGTTTCCATAATCACTCCAATACTACCTATCATACTACTAGGATTTGCTATTATTTTTGAAGCATAGATTGAAGAGTAATAACTTCCACTTGCCATAATTCCACTTGCATAAGCAATTACAGGTTTTAGTTTATTTAACTCTTTTATAGCATAAGCTATCTCAACTGATGGAGCAACTGCTCCACCTGGAGAGTTTACATTAAACAATACACCTTTTATATGTTTATTTGTTTTTGCTTGATCTATTTGTTCTAAAATCTTATTGGCACTAATGATTGGACCTGTAAGATCTATAACTTGAAGGTTTGCTTTGTGCAGATCATCTACTTGTTGATTGGATACTACAATATAGATAAGTCCCAAAAAGATAAATGTTTTAAAATTCTCTTGAATAAACCTAATAGGTGCAGTAATTGGTGAAAATAGTATTTTAAAAAAGTTCAATTTGTTTTCCTTGTATATATAGTTTATCTATATGATTTGTGTGTAGAATAATCATTGTTGCTAAATCTTCTATCTCTTCACAGCTATTAGGCAAACAAAAAGATATAATATCAGCATCTTTTTGTTTTGCTAAGATCCCTTTATTTAGACCTAAAGCTTTAGCACCACCATTTGTAGCACTAAGAAGTAGTTTTTTACATAGTTTATTAAGATCTATATTTGTATGTAAAAATAAAGCAGTTCTAAGCTCATCAAATAGATTTAAAGAGTTATTAGAACTTAGTCCATCAGTTCCTAAAGCTAAGTTAATATTTTCTAAATGTTCTAAATCAAGAGTGTTGTTTGTAAGTAATCTATTTGATTTAGGGCAATGGATAACTGAACCATTTAGTTTTTTGATATAGTTTAGTTCATCTTTATTTGCAACAGCACAATGTGTAAAACTAAGATTATCAATATTTTTAAATTGCTCTAAAAACCCTTTTGGAGTTGTTAGTGATTTTGATTGGTTAAGAAAATTATTAAAAAAATCACTAAACTCTCCATCACTATAATTTAACCATCTATTTTCTTGATCGCTTTCTTGAAAATGGCTACTTACACTTAGATTTTTCTCTTTGGCAATTTGTAAAACCTCTTTGATTAAAATAGGATGGACAGAGTAGGGGCTATGAATAGCGATTGCTGGTATGAAATTGTTTGAACGATTTTCTAAAGCGGTATTTAGTTTTGCTTTAAAATCGGCAAATAAAGCATCTATCATATCAGCTTTACTACCTATTGCTTCTATAAAATAAACCACATTTATATCACTATTTATAGCACTATTGATATCTAGTGAATATGAGCTTATAGCTGCAATAGTTGTAGTTCCGCTTTGTAGCATCTTTTTTAGTTGAGTATCTATAAGTTCTGTAGTAGCTTTTTCTATAAGTTCTTCTCTATTTGATATTACAGAGTTAAGCCATCTTAGAAAGTTGCCATATTTTAGTGTTGTGGTATTTGCACTAAACTCAAGATGTGTATGGGCATTGATAAGTCCTGGCATTAAAACAGAGTTAGCTCCACAATATTCTATATCTATATTTGGGTATTTAGATACTATATCATCTTTTGAACCTATATCTATTATTTGGTTGTAAGAGTTGTTGTTATTAGTATTTTCAAATACTATAGCACCATTTTTGATAATCGTAAAATCATCATCACAAGTTAAAATCCAATCTGATGTTAAAAGTTTATAATTCATATAGATAGTATATCAAATTTTAAACTAAAAATAGATAAAATGTAAGCATGAAAAGTGAAATATTAAATCTTATTCAAGAAGCTTGTAGTGATCAAGAAAAATTCAAATCGTTAGAAAATATCTATACGATATATGAAGATTTGCAAATGTCTGAGACAATACAAGAGATGTTTGAGGTAATCTATAGATGGCTTGAGCAAAAGTATAATATTAATAAAGTGAATTTTTATCTTTTTAATATTCAAGAAAATATTCAGACACCTATGCTTAAAAAAGGTTCAGAGTATGCTTTGGATGATCCGTATGCTTTTTTTGTGATTATTAATACTCATACTCAACTTAATGCAGTAGTATCTTTTTGTGCTAATAATCAAAATGATTTTGAGTATATATCTAAGTATTATGATTATATTCAAATGGCATTATTTCAGTTATCTCCTATTTTACAAACAGGGATTATGAAAAAACAATATTTAGAATATACATCTGTAGATATAGTAACAAATGTGCATAATAAAAAGTTTTTAATAGATTATATTAATAAAAAACAACAACTAGCACATCATGAAGTTGAAAATGTAACCTTTTTGATGATAGGAATTGATAGATTCAAAGCTATAATAGATGAGTTTGATTATAGTATAGGGGATATGGTTTTAGTAGAGTTAGCTAAAGTTATCCATAATAATATTAGTGAGCATGATATTATTGCTAGATTAGAAGGGGATGAGTTTGTAGTTGCTTTGACTGATCCTAGTTCTATAATGTTAAGTGAAAAAATTGCCAAAGATATTATAGAGCAGTTTTCACAAGTAAAAATAGTTATAGATAAACAAAAAGATCATTATTTGAAAAAAACGATATGTGTGGGAATATCACACTATCCAAAAGATAATGAAGATATTAATATGGTGCTAAAAAATGCAGATAGTTGCCTTTATGAAGCAAAAAATTTAGGTAGAGGAAAATATTTGGTTTATAGTGAAGAGGATATTGACACTATAGATCTATTTTAAAGGAGAGAGATTGTTAAGAGTAGCATTAAGTTCTAAATCGGATATGAGTATATCTGATTTAAGAGTTGCATTGTTTAATTATATATTATCAAAACAAAAAAATGAAGGTTTAATAATAAGAATAGAGGATATAGACAGCCCAAAAGATATAAAATCTCAATCAAAAGAGATTTTGGAGATATTAAATCTTTTTTCAATAGATTATTCACAAATAATGTATCAAAGTGAAAATCTTAAATATCATCAAAAGTTTGCTATGCAACTTCTTACTCAAAAAATGGCTTTTAATTGTTTTTGTAGTGAAGAAGCTATACAAAAAGATAAACAAAAAGCTAAAGAGCTAAATCAACCATATAGTTATGTTGGTGGTTGTGATAAATTAAGTGATGATACTGTTTTAAATGTAGATGCTCCTTTTAGTGTTAGAATAAAAAAACCTACACATAATATAAAATTTACAGATTTGATACAAGGTAAACTAGAATTTAACCCTTTAGATGTAGATAGTTTTGTGATTTTACAACAAAATAAAACAGCTACATATAATTTTGCTTGTGCCATTGATGATATGATTTGCGATATATCTACTGTAATAAGAGATCAAAAGTATCTAAAAGATACAGCTAAACAGATATATATAAGAGAATCTTTGGGATATGATAAAAGTATTGATTATGCTCATATTGTTGATATCGATTTTGATAAAGAGGATACTATTAGTATCAGAACACTTATAGATCAAGGATATTTGCCTGTTGCAATAGCTAATTATATAGTTTTATTAGGCTATGATGCACCACAAGAGATATTTAGTATCGAAGAAGCTATAAAATGGTTTGATATTTCAAAAATATCAACAAGCGCAGTAAAATTTGATATAGAAAGATTAAATCACATAAACCAACAATATATACAAGATATAGATCTGTTAAGATTATCTAAAATCTTAGGATATGCAGATGAGGATATAGGAGCTTTAGCAAAAATATATCTAAAACAATGCTCGACAATTAAACAGATCAAATCAAAACTAGATCTAGTTTTTAGTAAAAAAGATACTTTAGAAGGTTTTGAAGATGAGTTTAGTAGATTAAAAGAGTGTTTAAAAACTGCACCTTTTATAGATGATTTTGAAGATTTTAAAAAATATCTTAGTAAAGAAACAAATTTAGATGAGAAACAATTATCAACACTACTTAGATTTGCATTTACAGGATCGCAAGATGATATAGATATAAGTAAGATATATCCGTTGATAAAAAATTATTTAGGAGAGATTATATGATAGATGCATTGATTAGTTCATTTGTAGTAGTTATTTTATCAGTTATTAGTTTATATAAGTGGATTATAATAATATCTGCACTTTTAAGTTGGGTGCAACCAGACCCTTACAACCCTATTATTCAGATTTTGTATAGAGTGACAGAACCAGCTTATGCTTTTGTTAGACGATATATTCCTACTACATTTGGTGGTATGGATATAGCACCTATGATTATACTGTTTGGATTGATATTTTTAGAAAACTTTTTAGGAAGATTATTTGTAGGGATGATGTAGTAAGATAGTGTTATATAAATATATTATAACAAGGTAAATCCTTGTTATAATTATGGGGTTTATGCTATTTTTTGTTCAGCTTCGATTTTTTCTCTAATATTTCGTTTTTTCACATAGTTGTTTAATCCTATATGGTTGTTGTATCCTAAGATTTTAGCTATTTTTCTAACAGATAGACCAAGTTTTAATAACTCTTCAATCTTATCTCTTTGTTGATCAAATTTTGATTTTTGGATAGTTCCTTTTGGTTTACCAAGATGAACACCATTTAGTTTTTTGGCACTTAAAGCCTCTTTTGTTCTTAGACTCATTAAATCTTTTTCTAAAGATATAGTCATACCAATCATACCTAATACCATTTTTGTAATAGGATCATTTTTATCAACTAAGTCTAATCCTTGATTGATACTAATTATTCTTACTTTATTGTCTAAAAGATGATTGATCACTTTTAAAATAGCAACAGTTGTTCTTCCAAATACATTGATATCGTGAACTAATACTGTGCAGTCTTTACTACAATCTTTTAAAAGAGTAAGCACAATATTTTCCTCTTCATCAGGTAGGTTTACCTCTGCTTTTACACTATCATCAAGATTTAGATTGTGTTCGATTAGGTATTGTTTAATACCATTGATTTGCTCTATTGTATATTCATCATTGTTTTGATTTACCCTAATGAAACTGATTAATTTCCCCATTTTTTACCCCTATATATTTTTAATAATATAAAAAATATTACATACCCTAAGCGGGGTGATTTATTTGGTAGAAATAGTAAAGAATGTTGTATGTCCATTCTGCGGCACCCTTTGTGACGACTTAGAAATTATGGTTGAACATGGTCACATAGTCGGAACAAAGAATGCTTGTAGAATAGGAAATGCAAAATTTTTACATTTTGAAGGTGCTGTAAGATATACAGAACCTGTAATGAGAGAGAACAAAAAAGATGATTTCAAAAAAACCGATTACGAAACTGCAATAGAAGAAACTGCAAGATTATTAGTTGAATCAAAACTTCCTTTAATGTATGGATTCTCAGCGACAGAATGCCATGCTCACCAAGCAGCAGTTGAGCTCGGTGAAAAAATAGGGGCAGTATTGGATAACACAGCTAGTGTTTGACACGGACCTTCCGTATTGGCTTTACAGGATGTAGGATACCCAGTTTGCACCTGCGGAGAAGTTAAAAACAGAGCTGATGTTGTCATATTCTGGGGTTCAAACCCTATGCATGCTCACCCAAGACATATGAGTAGATATTCGGTGTTTGCCAGAGGGTTTTTCAGAGAAAGAGGAAGACACGACAGAACAATGATTGTTGTAGACCCAAGAAAGACAGACACTGCGAAATTAGCAGATATCCATTTACAAATCGAACCTCATAAAGACTATGAATTAGTAAGTGCTATGAGGGCAGTATTGAAGGGCTTCGAATTAGAAGTGGATGAAGTTGCAGGTGTTCCTACTGAAACAATCTACGAAGCAATGGACATCTGTAAAAACGCTCAGTTTGGGGAGTTATTCTTTGCCATGGGAGTAACAATGTCCAGAGGAAAGCACAGAAATGTCGATAACGCAATTGAGCTAATCATTGACCTAAATGCCCACACAAAATTCGGATTGATGCCGATGAGAGGGCACTACAATGTGAATGGGTTCAACCAAGTTTCCACATGGATTACTGGTTATCCATTTGGTGTTGATTTCTCAAGAGGATATCCAAGATACAACCCTGGGGAAACCTGTGCAAATGACCTCCTCCAAAGGGAAGAAACTGACATGATGCTTAACATAGCATCTGACCCAGGAGCTCACTTCCCACAAAAAGCAGTTAAGCACATGGCAAAGATTCCTT
>OFDD01000119.1_pt1 | contig 11542 bp, 10 predicted proteins | sample 1520451 | NCBI WGS metagenome assembly OFDD01 (sample SAMEA3696446, study PRJEB22514) | metagenome | biome: water; feature: marine; material: hydrothermal vent | place: Pacific Ocean | collected 2014-08-12 | depth 1521 m
TGAAGAGGTTGGTAAAAATTTTGATAGAGTCTTCCTGAATCAATTATTATCTCTCAAACCAATATTTTATATAGATTTATTATTCGCAAGTCAAGCAAATTTTTATTTTTTTCGAATAAAGGTCAATTTTTGCAAGGACGCCATTCCATTAATGATGATAGGGAAAATTTTTCAAAATGGTGGCAGCCCGATAGAGTTGTTCAAGCAGAATCACCCGGGCCATCTCATGGGGGAAGGTCATAGGGCTTAAGCTTAAACAAAACCTTGCCTTTTTCTGAACATCCTGGCTTAAACCATAAGCCCCGCCAATAATAAAACAGGGCCTTACGCCCGATTCAATCCAATTCCTTAAGTTTTGTGCGAGTTTGCGCGATGACAAAAGATTTCCCTTTTCATCAAGAGTAACAACAAAGTCGCGGGGAGTTATTTTGTCTAAAATTAACTCCCCTTCTTTGTTAATACGTTGTACTTGCGTACCATGAGTGACATCTTTTACTATTACTTCTTGAAGATCATAAAATTTGCTCAGGTTACTCCAGTAATGAACAAAGGACTGTTGCCAATACTTCTTTTTTAACTTTCCAACCCAGACAAATTTTATTGTAGTACCCATTTAGAAACACTCATCTTCCAGAGCCACGAGATCAAAATAAATCTCTCTACGCCTGGCTACCTTCACTTTATCTCCATCTACCAATATTTCCGCTGCCCTGGGCCGGGAATTATATTGTGATGACATGGTAAAACCATAAGCTCCGGCTGAAAATACAGCTAAAAGCTCATCAGGCTTTACTTCTGGCAGTTCCCTGTCCTGAGCCAGAAAATCACCAGACTCGCAAATAGGCCCGACAATATCTACTTTTTGCATTGGTCTGTCTGCCTGGATAACAGGAGCGATGCGATGAAAAGAACCATACAGGGAAGGCCGGACAAGATCATTCATCGCGGCATCAACAATGAGAAAATTTTTGATTTCTGTTTTTTTGGTATATAAAACACGGGTAACCAGAATACCGGCATTTCCAGCAATTACCCTTCCAGGCTCAAGGATTAACTGTAAATCATAGCCTTTTAACTTTTCAGTCAAAGCACGACCAAACTCAGCAGGGTGGGGCGGTTCTTCTTCTTTATAAGTAATGCCCAGACCTCCACCCAGATCAAGATATTTAATTTCAAGCCCCATATCCTTTAATTTTTCATAAAAGTTTAACACCTTGCTCAAAGCATCTAAAAAAGGATCTATGCTGGTTAATTGAGAACCAATATGGCAATCAATACCAATGGGTTCGATATTGGGTAGTTCCTGAGCTAATTTGTAAACTTCAAGGGCCTGATCCAGAGCCAGACCAAACTTATTTTTTTTCAACCCCGTAGAAATATAGGGATGAGTCTTAGGATCAACATCCGGGTTGATGCGCAAACTAATCCTGGCTTTTTTATCCAGATTGCCAGCCACTTCGTTAATTTTAAGAAGTTCCTGCCTGGACTCCACATTAAACATCAAAATATCAGCTATCAAAGCTTCCTGAATCTCATGGCCGCGCTTTCCCACTCCTGAATAGACAATCTTTTGTGGATCAACACCTGCCTTTAATGCCCTGAATAGCTCTCCGCCTGACACAATATCCATGCCAGCGCCCATTTCTGCCAGAAGCTTAAGAATACATAAATTGGAATTGGCTTTGACAGAATAGCAGGTGAGATGGTTAATGGATTCAAAAGCAGAGTCAAAGGCCTGGAAATGGCGGCGGAAAGTTCTGGCCGAATAAATATACAGGGGTGTGTCATACTCTTGAACAAGATCTACAATTGGTACTTCCTCAGCATAAAGTTGTCCGTTTTTGTGTTCAAAGTAATGCATTTATGTTCTCCTTATCTGGTTTATGGTTGTATTCAACTATTTGTTGCCAACATATACTATATTGGACACAACCTCAGGCAGGATAGGGTAAATATTTTTCCCCTTAATCCTGACCCTATAGGCTGTATTTTTTTGATCTGACAATATCTTATATACAACTCATGCCCTTTGCGCATAATCTGCGGAGCATTAACATTAAAGAGAACTTTCTGGTGTACCCGAAAGGGACAGGCAGGACAATCTCCTTGTGGGCCTACCTGCTCAAGTTCTAATGTTAATCTGGAAAGATTGGCATCATTTCCTTTAATATAAATTTTCAGTTGAAGGCATTGATCGACCAGTTTTGCTTCTTTGATTTCCAGGGCAAATTTTTCTTCAGAAACATCAGGTTCAGGCCAGACTTTTTTCCCACAGCCGATTATCATCACAAGGCAAAGCAAGAGTAATGGAAGGATGAAGGATGAAGGATGAAGGATGAAGAAAAAAGAGGGAAAATGGAAATATGAATTTCGATTAGTGAAAGAAGTAGCTTTCATTTTTTATACTCCTTTGTTTTTTTGACAATGGTTACAAAAATAGCAGTTAATTCATTGGCTTCTTCTAAAATATTTTTCATTTTAACTTCTGGAAAAATTCCAGATTCTACAATTAATTCCATCCAATAAATACTTTCTTCAAGTTCTTGCAAAGCTACTTCTATTTTACTGATAAACTCAGCATTAGATCTGGCTCTTAATCCTTCTCTATAGTGCGCTCCTACGGAAGTTCCAGAACGCAAAAGTTGATTACCTATTACCTGACTGATAGTGTCTTTAGGCAAAACCGCATATAATTTAATAACACGAAGCGCAAACTTTTTCGTCCTTTTCTTCAAATTTTCATATCTTTTTTCCCGTCTTTCTTTTTTATCCTTCTTCCTTCATCCTTCATCCTTTTTTTCCACTCATACAAAATATTCAAGGCCATCACAGGAGTCAAATTATCCAGATTAAGAGTTTCAAGCTCCTCCAGCAGAGGATGACTTTTACATGGTGCAGAAGGGGATGACTCAGTATCAAGTCCGGGCAAAACCTGTCGAGCACCAGATACTTTTGGTGCTCTGAGGGGTAGCGATTGTTTTTGACTTTGAACCGTTACTTTAAGTTTTGTATTTTTCTTTTCCAGATCAGTTAGAATCTCTTTGGCTCTGGCAACCACGTTTTGCGGCACGCCAGCCAGCTTTGCCACTTCAATACCATAACTGCGATCAGCCGGCCCTGGAACCAATCGTCTTAGAAAAACAATGTCTCCTTTCCACTCTTTTACAGCAATATTGAGATTTTTTACACCTGGGAGTTTACCTTCAAGAGATGTAAGTTCATGATAATGAGTCGCAAATAATGTCCTCACCCCTCCATATTTTTGAGCAAGTTCTTCAACAACTGCCCAGGCTAAAGATAACCCGTCAAAAGTGCTTGTACCTCTGCCTATCTCATCCAGAATAACCAGACTTCTTTTGGTGACCTGTCTTAAGATGCGAGCAGTTTCTATCATCTCCACCATAAAGGTACTTTGTCCCTGTGCCAGATTATCTGAGGCCCCCTCGCGTGAAAAGATACGATCACACACTCCAATAAGTGCCTTTTCAGCAGGAACAAAAGAACCAATCTGAGCCAGAATGCAAATAATGGCTGTCTGACGTAAAACAGTAGATTTACCAGCCATGTTTGGGCCGGTAATGAGCAAAATTTTACTTTGTTCATCCATATAAAGATCATTAGGGATATAATTGGCCCGTCCCTGAACCGCCTCAATTGCCGGGTGACGGCCAGCTTTGATTTGCAAAACAAGCTCTTCGCTTAAATCTGGTTTGGTCCACTCCCATTTGCGGGCTGCCTGAGCCAGTCCCTGCCAGAAATCCAGTCTGGCTAACATATCAGCCATGTGCAAAAATCTCTGTCTCTGTGCAGCTACTTTTTCTCTTAACTCAAGAAAAAGATTATATTCTCTGGCTTTTCTCTTTTCAGCCGCTGAAAAAAGGCGTTCCTCCAATTGTTTTAATTCTGGAGTTACAAATCGTTCACTCGCGGCCAGAGTTTGCCTCCGCTCAAAGTGAGGGGGAATCTGACCTTTAAAAGCTTTTGACAGCTCAAAGTAATAGCCAAAAACTTTATTATACCCCAGCTTTAATCTGGGCAGATTATTTTGTTCCTGCTCCTGTTGAAGTAACTCTTTTAACCTGGCTTCGCCATGCTCAGTAAGGTCAATAAGTTGATCCAGTTCTGGATCATATCCTTCACGGAATAGTCCTCCCTCGGTAATGAGGTGAGCAGGATTATCTTTTAATGACTTTTTAAGTAATTCATATACATCGTTTAAATCATCCCAGGTTGCCAGAATTTTGTTTAAATTTTTTGGTAAGCTATCTGTAGAAGCAGCAGCCTCAGAGTTTGTTGCATCCTCGTGTGTTTGACTAAAAAGCTTTTTAATTTCAGGCAAAATGGACAGGCTCTGGCGCAACGCCACAAAATCTTTAGGATTACACCTGTTTAAAAATATTCTGGTACTTAACCGTTCCAGATCAAAAATTTTGTCCAGATAGCTTCTTAATTCATCTCTTAACCTGTCCTGAGTATATAAAAATTCCACCACTTCCTGATTTTTCAGGATGGTGGGAATACTTTTCCATGGTTGAGCCAGTCTTTGTTTTAAAAATCTCCCTCCCATAGGAGTTAAAGTGTTATCCAGGGCATGCCAGAGGGTACCTGGCCCTTTCTGACCGTCAAGGCGTTTAAAAAGCTCCAGATTCCTTTCTGTTACCTCATCCAGAAAAAGGTATTTACTTAAGTTCAAAGGCTTAAAAGGACAAAGATGCAGATCTGCGAAATTTTGCGTTTCCGCGTCCTTTTTCTGGGTTTGAAGAAGATACATGAGTATGGCGCCACAGACCCTGATCAGGGCAGGTTTGTCAGCAAGATCAAGCACTTCAAGGGTAGCTACTTTCTGGGACTTCTTAATTAATTCAGCCCCTGACTTAAGGTCAAAATAGGAAGCAGGAGGAAGTTCATTGACACGGGCTTTGAATTCAGAGCACGAAGCAGGAAGTTTATACCCCTGGGGAAGCAAAATTTCCCTGGGGTCAATTTTAACCACCCATTGCCAGATTTGTTCTTCTTTTTTCAGAACAAGCCCTGTCCACTCTCCAGTAGAAAAGTCCGCCCAGGAAACAGCGCCTTCCTGTTTTTGACTATCCCAGATAAGCGCTGCAAGGTAATTATTGTCCTTGGCTGTTAAATTGGCTTCCTCCACAACAGTGCCAGGAGTTAAAATCCTGGTTACAGCCCGTTTGACCAGCCTTTTGGCCTTTTTGGGATCCTCCACCTGCTCACATATAGCTACCTTATAGCCTTTATCCAGGAGTTGCCGTAAATATTCTTCAGCAGCATGGTGAGGGACACCTGCCATTGGTATCTGTGTTTCAGCATTGGGATTGCGCGAGGTGAGGGCGATCTGCAGTTCTCTGGCCGCGATTTCAGCATCTTCAAAAAAAAGCTCATAAAAATCGCCCATACGGAAAAAAAGAAGCGCACCAGGGTTTTCTTCCTTAATGCGCAAATATTGCTCCAGCATGGGAGTGAGCTTTAAGGATGAATTATGAAGGATGAAGGATGAATTTTTCCTGTTATTTTCATTTATTGCTGGCTTCCCTGATATTTTTGATCCTTTTTTCATCCTTCCCAATTCCTCATCCATTTTTATCTTTTTCCCGTTTTCTTTTTCCTCCTTCCTCCTTCATCCTTCATCCTTTCCAATCAGTCATTTAATCTTGTACGAAAAGAAATAGAATGCCAGCTATGGCAACGAGGGCAAACAAAAAATATTTGTTCACGTTTCAATCCGCACCGGGAACAGACAAATCTTTTTACCAGGCGGGCCTTCTGGAGAAAAAATTCCAGTTGCACCCGAAAGCTATCAGTTAGTTCTTGTTTTTTCTCGGTTAGAGCCAGGAGCTCAAGTCTGGCTGGCCAGAAATCCGATCCCAGGAGCAGAGTTTTCTCCAGCCAATTTTTAGCCTGCTCTTCATTTCCTGATGCCAGTAAAAACAAAGCACAGTAAAAGCTGAGCAAAAGATCCTGATCGGTTCTGGAAACTATTTCAACCACGATCTGGCTACATTCAAAATCGATAAAAGATTTCGATGAGTTATCGCTTTCCCCGTGGGCAAATTGATACAAACCTTCCAAAAGGACAAATTTAAGGTTGGCAGAAACACTTGCCAGAGCATGACTTAAATTTTTGGCCAACGAACGCCAATTCTTTTTCTGATAATCCCTGATGATTAATTCAAGCCATGCTTCAACACTGCCGGGATAAACCTTTAATGCCTTTTGCAAAGCTTTCCGGCCTGAATCGCTTTGCTGACGGGCCTTCAATTGTTTGGCCCAGCGCACCAGATAGTGAGCCTGCGGGATTAGTTGACCAAGCCGGGAGTAATAGTCAGCCGCCTTTTTAAAATCATTGCTTTCAGCAAAAAGTTTAGCCAGGGCCCCAAGAATAGCTGGCTCTGGGCCAACAATCTTTTGCGCCCTTTCAAAGGCGTAAACAGCCCGGTCAACCAGGCCAGCTCGTTTAAAATCGTTTCCCAGCTCAAACCAGGCCCTGGCCTTAAATTGATCATCAAGGTTTGGCCGGGCAATTAAATTCTGTCTTATTTGAATGGCCCGTTCAATCTCACCCTGGGCCCTGAATAGGTTGCCCAGCGCGAGATAGATTTCTACTGCATCGGGATTATTCTTGACTACCCGGCTAAGTTCACCAATAGCCGCAAAAGTATCCCCGGAAGGTGGAAAATAACCTTCTTCAAGCTTTAAAAAAGAAGAGTCGTCCTTGTGTTTCTTCTTTTTGAACCTGGACAACCAGTTTCTGATCCACATGAAAATCTAATGTAAAGACATGGTGTGCCATGTCTTAAGAGCCTGTAGTTTCAGACTCGGTAGAAAAATTTTCTTCTTCCAGAGGCATGTTGCGCAGTGAATTGACCTCTTTTTCCAGATCAGCAACCTTGTTTTTATAAGACCTTAACTGCTGGCTAAGCTTGATTTTTTCGGCCAGAAAATAAAACAGAGAAATAAAAGCGCCGAGCACAAAAGCTATTAAAATCAGGAGATAAATTGGTATTTCCTGGCTCTCATAATGCTTACCCAGAAGATCAAGCTTTAAAGTCAAAGAGGTGGACAACAAGTCAGTGTTTTGAACAAAAAAGAGCATGGAAAAGAAAAAAATCAAAACCAGGATAATTACCTTTAAATAACGCATACCAGTCTCCTTTTTAAAGTTTTAAAGTTGTTATAAGTTAAGGTTTGCCAAACACTTTATCCCCTTAATCCTTATCCCTTCTTAGAAAAAAATTGTTATTGCCTTTAGCCCATTTTAGGTATCCGGTCAAAATAAGGCCTTAGCCGTTTATACATTGATCGCAAATGTTCAGGGATGACCATGGTCTCACTCATAATTGCCATGAATGAATGGTCTCCAACCCAGCGAGGAACTAGATGAAAATGTAAATGTTCTTCAATACCAGCTCCGGCAGCTTCTCCAATATTTAAACCAACATTAATGCCAGCAGGGTTAAAAGCTTTTTTCAAAATCTCTGTACAAATCTGCATAAAATGCATGAGTTCTGTAGCTTCTTCTGCTGACAATTCCGTCAAACAGCTTACATGCCTATATGGGGTAACCATGAGATGTCCGCTACTATATGGATATTTATTCATGATTACAAAACAAAATTTTCCCCTGTGCAGGACCAGCCTCTGTTCATCTTCATCAGTATGCTCAGGCAGACAAAAAACACATTCTTCAGGCTTTGGCCCCAGAATGTATTCAATTCTCCACGGCGCCCAGAGAGTTTTCATAGCTACAAAATGTTAAAGTAAAGGTTTATATTTTAAGCCTAATCATTTCAACATGTCAAACAAAAGCGGATGAAATTATCACAAAAGTTCACGGATTCAGGGTTTAATTTATTGCCCTTTTCTGGTCAAGAAGAGATTTGACCTTATTCATGACTAACGTGCAAACTTTTTTACCCATTCAAGCTGACTTTTTCTGTCACAGGCCAATCCATCAATCTGGGCAGCGCGTAAATCTTTTAAAATTTTTCCGTAAACAGGGCCAGGCGTAATCCCCATTTCTTTTAAATCTTTTCCTGAAATTAAATGCGGCAGGTTGCGTAATTTGGATACAAAAAGAGAGATATTTTTACGCATCTCCTCTTTTTCGCTTCTGGCCATCACATATAATAACCCTTCCAGAGAGAGAGAATCTAAAATAAAATAAAGCTCACTCAATTTTTGCTTGCCTTGCTGCCACCTGTAAACATCCATCATGGTCTTGTTGATTTGTCTGCGCAATGCCAGAAAATTTTGTTCTTCTTTCTGGGAAAACTGTAGCCTCCTGGCAATGGTCACGGTCTCATCATCATTTAATGAGCTAAATAGGCCCAAAAAATAAAGCTGCCATTTTTCCACCTCTTCTTCCAGATACAAAAGGTTGTACCAACTAATAACTTTCTCAATTTCACCAAGAATTTTCAGTATGTTCGGCTTTAAGCCAAGCAGCGGGTGAATGGCTTTAAGCAGGCCAAAACCATCCATGCGTTTTAAACAGGCCAGGGGATTATTTTCAGCAAAAATCATCTTCAGTTCGTGAAGGATACGCCGACCGGACAATCTGGTAAAAATGTCTAACTGAATTGCATTCTTAATCAGTCGCTCAGTTTGTTTGCCAATCTGAAAACCAAAACGTTGTTCAAAGCGGATAGCCCTGATAATGCGGGTGGGATCTTCCACAAAACTTAAGGCATGGAGAACGCGAATAACCTTTTCTTTTAAGTCTTTTTGTCCGCCAAAAAAATCTACCAGCTTGCCAAACTGGCCGGGATTTAAATGGACAGCCAGGGCATTGATGGTAAAATCCCTGCGGTACAGGTCCATTTTTATGCTGGATAACTCCACAGTGGGTAGGGCGGCAGGATATTCGTAATATTCCAGTCTGGCTGTAGCCACATCTATGCGCTGGTCATTTTCCAGGATGACCACAGCGGTCCTGAATTTCTGATGTGCTCTAACCCTTCCTCCAAGTTTTAAGGCCAATTTTCTGGCAAAGGCAATGCCATCACCTTCAACGACCAGATCAACGTCCAGATTAGGTTGATTAAGCAAAATATCGCGTACAAAACCACCTACACAATAAAGCTCAAACCCCAATTCCTGAGCCAGTTGACCAGCAGATTTTAAAAGTTCAAACACCTCTCTGGACAGACGATCTTTTAAAAGCTTGGTAATATTTCGTTCCCTTTTTCTTCCTCTATAGAGTGCTTCGGGAATACGCCCTGGTTCTTTGACCAGAAGATTAATCAGGTCTGTGCGTGTAATAACTCCAATGACTTGTTCATTTTCAACAATAGGCACAAGTCTTTGTCTCTGGCCCAGAATAATCTCAACGACCTGAAATAGATCTGCGTCAGGGGGAAGAGATGCAAATTCACGCAACATGAATTCTTTGACCATAACATGACCTAACCCATGACTAACTGCCTTTTCAGCCAGTTGATGTTCAAGAACCCCTGCACAAATCTTTGTTTTGTCATCAATGACCGGTACGGCCTTGAGGCCAAATCGAGTCATCATTTCCGCGGCCCTTTCCAGGGTTTTATTTTTTTCCATGCAAATAGGGGGCTGGACATGAGGTCTTTGACCAGATTCCTGGGAGTTATCTGTGAATAGAGGAGGGCAAAAAGTTCATCTTTGACCTGAGCAGGGGTTCTGTCTTTAATGGTAGCAGAGGCAGCAAAAGCATGTCCGCCCCCACCAAGGGCTGAGCATATCCGACCTACATCCACATCCTGAGTTCTGCTTCTGGCCACTACATGGACCCGGTCACGCATGCGGCCAATGGCAAAGAGGACCCTGATATTTTCAATATCCAGGAGTTTATGAGCCAGCAGGGCAAAGTCTCCTATATAATAATCCAGAGATACCTCGGCTACGACAATTTCCACTCCATTTATTTTGTGCGTAGTAGCTGATGTAAGAAGGTCGTTAAGAATAGAAATCTGTTCGGCACTTAAATCACGATTAATCATATCTGAAATAATATTTAAGTCCATGCCCTGTGTTTTTAACCAGGACGCAGCAAGAAGGTCATGCTCTGTAGTGGAATTAAAAGTAAAACAACCTGTATCTTCATATATGCCAAGACCTAAAATTGTAGCCTCGTCATCAGTTAAATTTATTTCTTTATCCCTTATAATGTGAGTTAATATAGCTGTAGCTGATCCCCATGGATTAACTATTTCTACTTTTCCATGAACGTCCTCGTCTGAATCTGGATGGTGATCATAGATATGTATTTCAAGCTCAGGATTGTCCAGGATAGATTTGACATGACTGATCCTGGATCTTTGTCTGGTATCAACCAGAACCAATTTTTTCACCTGTGTATAGTCAATATCTTTAGTTGATTTAAAATTATATAGATATGTTGCACTTTGAATAAAAAAATTTTTAATATTCTTTTCCTGACTACCTGGAAAAATAAGCACTGCTTCAGGATATAGCTTGCTGGCCGCAACCATAGCTGCTAATGCGTCAAAATCTGCATTGACATGACAGGTAATAATGGTCTCTGCTTTGATTTTTGATTTCTTCATATACTCCTTATTCCTTTTCCCTAAAATCTCTTGGATGGAATTTCTTATGTATATTAAGTAACCTACTACTTTGTATATGAGTATAAATTTCCGTGGCGCTAATATCGGCGTGCCCCAACAAAATTTGCACAGTGCGCAGGTCAGCTCCGCCTTCCAGAAGATGGGTAGCAAAAGAATGTCTTAAAGTATGCGGCGACACTGCCTGTTTGAGTCCGGCTAATTTTGCGTATTTCTTGATGATTTTCCATACTCCCTGCCTGGTCAAACCCTTTCCTGAACGATTTAAAAAAATATTATCTTCTCTGGGCGAAAATTTCTGCCGCCATACCTTTAGATAGGTAAAAAGCCATCTGGAGGCCGTTAAATGAATAGGAACCAGTCTTTGCTTGCTTCCTTTACCCCATACTTTTAAAAGGCCAGCCTGTTCATCATAGTCCAGGGGCTTGAGGGCTATTAATTCAGATACCCGCAACCCTGCTGCATAAATAAGTTCAAGCATGGTCCTGTCCCTGAAACCAAGTTTTGTATGGGGATTTGGGGCCTTTAAAAGTTTTTCAACTTCAGATATGGTCAGAGCTTTGGGTAAAAGGCGAGGGAGTTTGGGATTTTCTAAAAACCGGGCTGGATTTTCAGCTATATGATTTTGTTCCTGCAAAAAATTATAAAAACCGCGCAAAGCAGCCATGTGACGAGCCAGGGTTCTGCTTTGCAAGCCTTTCTGGCGTAAAAAAAGAAGATATAAAAAAAGAATATTTTCACTGACCTTAAGCAAGGAATATTTTTTATTGGTTAAAAAAGTTTGAAATGATCGCAGATCCGTAGCATAGGCCTCAATGGTTTTGGGAGATAAACCTTTGATCACAAGTAGATGTTCGAGAAATGCGTCTATGAGTGAGCTTGTTGAGTTCACGGTTGCTGAGCCTGGTTAACACATTGACTCAACTTTCGGAGTTCCGAAAGTTGAGAAATTCGAAATCCGAATATCGAAA
>OFDD01000120.1_pt1 | contig 11542 bp, 7 predicted proteins | sample 1520451 | NCBI WGS metagenome assembly OFDD01 (sample SAMEA3696446, study PRJEB22514) | metagenome | biome: water; feature: marine; material: hydrothermal vent | place: Pacific Ocean | collected 2014-08-12 | depth 1521 m
CAAGCCTGATGCGCCACATTGCTCGCTCGATGTCATTACGCAAGCCAAACAAATGATCACTATTCCTATTGTTGGCATTGGTGGCATTGATTTTAACAATCAACAACAAGCGCTTGATGCAGGATGTGATGTAGTGGCAATGATTAATGCGTTATTTGAATCAACTGACTAACAGCAGGGCAATAAAGCGCGCACTTGATAGGATTATTATAGACTTTTGATAGTGTTTCTTGGTAAAAAAACAGCTGTTTAGCGTGTTGTGATTGCTGTCGATGTATAAATTGATCAAGCGACTCATCAGCCAAAGGCTCTGCTGTTTTAAAGTCAATAATCCATAAAATGTCATTATCAATAAACAGCCGATCAATGGCAATAATACGATTATCCGTAACAAACTCAGCCTCAACCAGTGTCGAAGATCGATCTTTGAATAGCCACTCAAATTGCGGATCACCCTTGGTGTTATTAAGTAGTTTTAATACAAAAACTTGCCACTGATCAATCTCATTTATCGGTGTACCGATTTCAAGCAGTCGCGCTTTAATATTATCTGTGCTTGGATCAAACAAACCTTGTTCATAATATTGATGAATTAAAGTGCCTAATAAACTCTTAAACAAGCGTTCAAAATTTTGCTGATATTCTAGCGTTTCACCTAATTCTTGTTCTTTGACTGATGGCGTTATTATTTGTTTGAGTCGTTGTAAAGGCGGTGCTTGATTAGATGTTTCAGCTGGCACCTGAGATGCTGGTATTTGATCAAACACATTTTGATAAAAAGGCATGAGCAATGCCAGCAAACTCTTCTTTGCAACTTGGTGATTTTGATTAACATGACCTAATAAATGCAACTGCTGTTTGGCACGTGTCATCGCCACATAAAGCAAACGCATGGTTTCAAATTTATTTTGTTGCGCCTCAATAAACTTTAAATACGTATAGGTTTGCCCTTCATTCGTATCAAGCGATGATTTAATAGGGGCCAACAATAAAGACTGGTCCGCAAATTCTTTCATGTGCATCATTGGCGAGTCATCATTTCGAGCGCCACGACCAAGCCCTGGCATAATCACCGTGTCAAATTCCAAGCCTTTAGACTGGTGAATAGTCATGAGCTTTACGCTTGCTGTTTCACTCGGTGCATATAGCTCATCTAAGGCGGCCTTAATTGTTCCAATGTCTAATGATTGTTGTTGTTCGCAAGAATTAACAATAGACAAAAACTGGTCTTTAATCAGCGTATCAGCTTGTGATAATGATCGACTAATGCCAAGCTGGTCAATCGCAAAAGTGAGTAATTCAACAAAATTAAACCGCCCTTGATTATCCAAAATCGCTTGTAAGCATGCCTGCAAATGTTGCGCTCTTTTTTGACCATCTTGACTTAATTTCGCTAAAGTTTTTTCGTTAGTTAGTTGCGCATAAATAATTTGACTATCGTCTGCCGATAAAACCAAAAGGTCGTCTAGCGTTAGCCCACACCAAGGGGATCGCAACACACTTAGCCAGGCCAATTTATCGCCGAGATGCATGAGTGCTCGTGCCAATGAGAACAAATCTCGTGTTAATAGATGATCTTTAAGTGGGGTAATTTTTAACGATTCAAACTCAATATTATGTTGTTTTAACAAAGGCGTGATTTCCACCAAGTGTGTTCGACTTCTAACCAAAATTGCTATCTTGCTGGTGGGGCGTTCAGCCAAGGTGGATTGTACAATACCCAATACTGTTTGCGCCTCGTCTGCAAATTGATCATTCGAAAAAGGATGAAAATTAATCGCTTGGTGTTGTATTGTATTTGAGGCAGATTGAGAAGATGAATAAGCAATAGCACCCTGATAGATATCCTCATGAGTGGGGAAAATATCTTGGAAAAATCGGTTGTTACCCTCTACGATGCTCTTAGATGAGCGGAAATTTGTACTTAATAACAACGAAGTGGGTTTAATATTAGCAATACCGCTTACCTTAACTTGTAAAAATAATCCTACTTGAGATTCTCTAAATCGATAAATCGATTGCATGGGATCACCCACCAAGAATAAGGTTTTCCCATCATTCGGTTGCCAATACTTAATCAGCTTTTCAATGGTATTAAACTGTGAAGCAGAAGTATCTTGAAATTCATCAATCAACAAATGTTGTAGCTGATAATCTAAAAACAAAGCGATATCACTAACGCTAGATCGGTCATCTAACGCTTGGTTGGCATTCAGCGCCACTTCGATAAAATCATGCGCTTGTTTTTGTTCAAAGTGCAGGCTTAGTTGTGCAACACAAAGTTTTAATACTTGTGCAATCACTGCCAATGTGTCTGCTTGAATTTGAGAAAAATCAAGCGCTGGTAATTGCGTCACTTGATGTAGCAACTCTCGTAATGAATCTTGCGTCGACAATACCTGCAGATGCTCCATTAACGCATTTTTTTGCGCTTTCAGCTCAACAGGATAGCCACAATTTTTATCTAACTTTTTACGCCACAGTCCTTTTTTGTTTAAACACAAAGACTCAATCGCCTGCCACTTAGCCAAGTCTGTCAACTGGTGGCCCGGCAGTTTATCAACCTGAGCTTGCTCACTGTCAGCACTTGATGTCATTAGCTCAAAAAATGATTGATCCAAATGTAACTTAGCCACTTGCTCTAAATGAGACAAATGTTGAATGACAATCTTCTGCGCACTATTTTTTAAAACATCGGCATCTAACGCTTCACCCCGATACAATCGCATTAGCCATTGATCACGCTTAGACAACATATGTATAACCAGGCGATAAAATTTTTCTACATTGTTGTCCAAATACAATAACAAATGAGCAATTGCTTTACTGTGCTGTGGATCATCGACTAGTAGCAGGGTTTGCATTGCGGCTTGTTTATAAGCTTGATTGCGTTGCCATTGTGCCGCCATAATTTGGCGAGGTACTAATTGTGTCTTAGAGGGATAACGACTACTAATCAAACTAGATAGGCCGTCAATGGTAGATATTTTTAAACGTTTGGGGTTGTTTAATACTTGCCAGTTTCGCTCATCCGAACGCGCCATTACAGCTTGCGCCAGATCATAAGTAACTTGCTTGTGTATTTCTTCTGGTCGAGGTTGATCGATTGATTGTAAAGCTGATAGAACCCGTTCCGTTAATTCATCAACCGCCTTATTGGTAAAGGTCATGGCGATAATATTCTCAGGCTCTGAACAAGTGGTCAGTAACTTAAGATATCGCTGTGTTAATAACTCAGTTTTGCCTGAACCTGCAGGGGCTTGAACAATATAAGATTGTGTGACGTCTAAGGCTTGATCTCTTTGTGCCTGATCATTCATACACGCTTATCATTACATTGAATCGGGCGCATTCACACTAAGTAAATTTAACCCGTTAGAAATGACTTGCTTCACCGCACTAATGAGCAACAATCTAGAGTTTCGCAACGTAGCATCTTCGACCAAAAATTCACTGTTATTGTAATAGCTATGGAAATCACCGGCTAATTCGCGTAAATAATATGCCAGCAAGTGAGGTTCGTAATTAAGCGCTGAAGATTGCACTACATCCTTATAACGGTTCAGTTGTTTGATTAAAGTACTTTCTGCTTCGTTATTAAGTAATGACAAATCAATCGTTGTTGCATCGCCAGCATCTTGCTTCAGTACCGAACAAATACGGGCATGGGCGTATTGAAAATAAAACACTGGATTTTCGTTGGTTTTAGATTTGGCTAGGTCAAGGTCAAAATCCATGTGCTGTTCTGATTTACGCAATACATAGAAAAAACGTGCCGCATCATTACCCACTTCATTGCGCAATTCTTCCAAGGTAACGAACGAGCCACTACGCGTCGACATGGCGACTTTTTTACCACCTCGATACAAATTAGCAAATTGCACCAATAGAATCTCTAGCTTGCTTTCATCAAATCCAAGTGCTTTAATAGAAGCTTTAACTCGAGCAATATAGCCATGATGATCCGAACCCCAAATATTAATAATTTTGTCATAACCACGCTCAAACTTTTCTAAGTGATAGGCGATATCAGAAGCAAAATAAGTGTGCATGCCGTTATCACGCACCACAACTCGATCAAGATCATCACCAAAATCTGTGGTTTTAAACCAAAGCGCACCGTCTTTTTCATAAATATGACCAGAAGATTGCAATGCTTCTACCGTGGTTTTTGATAACCCGCTATCGACTAATGATTGCTCAGAAAACCACTGCTGATATTCAACGTCGAATTCTGCCAAATCAGTTTTAATACCCCCCAGAATTTGATCAATAGCCAAATCAAACACGACTTTATAACTATCGCCCAACTGGGCTTTGCAGTTTGCAATCAAATCATCAATGTGCTTTTCTTTATCGCCACCGTCTTTTGCATCAGCATGCACATCTAAGAAAATATCTAACTTATCCACACCATTGATTTGTTTAGCAATGTCAAAAATGTAATCACCTTTGTAGCCATTGTCTGGAAATTTTTCTGTTTCAATATAGCGCAAGTAAACCGAGGTAGCCAAAATATCCATTTGACGACCCGCATCATTCACATAATATTCGTTGTCTACTTCAAAGCCAACTGCGCGCAACAAATTAGCTACGGTGGCGCCATAAGCAGCGCCTCGACCATGGCCAACATGCAATGGGCCGGTTGGATTGGCCGATACAAATTCAAGTAAAACGCGTTGCTTAGCGCCCACGCTGGACAAACCAAAAGTCTTGCCTTGGTCAATAATTTGACTCACAACCGAAGCATTTGAGTCTTGTGACATAAAGAAGTTAATAAAGCCTGGACCGGCGATTTCCACCTTGTCTATTTCTGCAGAATCTGGCAGATTATCAATGATTTTCTGAGCTAAATCACGAGGCGAGCATTTGGCTTGCTTAGAAAGCATCATAGCGATATTAGAGGCAAAATCACCTTGTGCTTTATCTTTAGAATGGTCAATACGGATATTGTCTGGCACTTCAGTCAGTACGCCATTAGTCACTAAGGCTTCTAAACTTTGCGTTAATAGGGTTTGTATTTGTTCTTTCATAGCCTCTAGTGTGCTTGTTGCCAAGAATCGCCAACACCTACATCAACCACCAGCGGAATGTCTAATGGATAGGTATCACTCATTAATGTTTGTATTTTATGTGCAAATTCATCCGCCTTTGAAGCTTTCACCTCAAAAACTAGCTCGTCATGTACTTGCATGATCATCTTAATGTCAGGGTTGTCATCGCCAATCCATTGATAAACATCGAGCATGGCTTTTTTAATAATATCAGCCGAAGAGCCTTGCATCGGCGCATTAATTGCTGTGCGCAAAGCGTGCTGTTGTAGCATTTTATTCTTAGCATTAATCTGTGGTAAATATAAGCGCCTACCCATCACGGTTTCAACATAACCTTGTGCTTTGGCTATTTCTTTGGTGTTATTCATGTAGTTTAGGACACTTGGATAATTTTCAAAATAAGCATCGATATAAGCTTTGGCCTCCGTTCTAGACACGTCGATCTGCTTGGCAAGACCAAAGGCACTCATGCCGTAAATCAAACCAAAATTAATGGCTTTGGCATTACGACGATGGTCTTTTGTGACCTCATTAAGCGGCACATTAAACATCATCGATGCCGTGGCGCTATGCACATCTACATCATTATTAAAGGCTTTTAGTAAACTTTCATCTTGTGAAATATGCGCCATAATTCTAAGCTCAATCTGAGAGTAGTCTGCTGCAATAATCACGTAGCCTTTGTTGGCAATAAAAGCACCTCTAATGCGCGCACCTTGCTCAGAACGAATGGGGATATTTTGCAAATTTGGATTGGAAGAAGAAAGGCGCCCTGTGGCCGTCACCGCTTGATGGTATGAAGTATGTAATCGCCCAGTTTTAAGATCTATTTGCCTGGGCAAAGCTTCCAAATAGGTTGAATTAAGTTTAGTCAGTGTACGGTAACTTAGAATCAAATCAACCAGTGGGTGGTCTAACAACTTTAATGCCTCTTCATTGGTAGAAGGCGCACCTTTAGGTGTTTTCTTTTTGGCTTCTAAGCCCAAACCATCTTCAGAGAATAAAATTTGTTGAATTTGTTTAGGTGACTCTAGATTAAACGCATCACCCGCCAACTCAAATGCTTGCGATTCAATGTCTTTCATTTGCGCAGCAATGTCAATTTGCTGTATGTTCAAAGCGCTCACATCTAGCTCTACACCATTGCGCTCCATACGCACCAATACTTCGATTAATGGTATTTCTAGAGTCTGATACAGTTTAGCCAATTTAGGGTATTGCGCCAAATCACTATCCAATACTTGATTCAGTTCCTGAGTCACAATTACGTCCTCACAAGCGTAAGGGAACGCTTGCTCTAGCCCGACCTGATTAAAGGTAATTTGCTTTTTCCCTTTGCCCGCCACATCGGCAAAATGAATGGTTTGATAATTCAGATAATGCTGTGCCAAATCATCCATGTTGTGTCGTGTTGCCACCGAGTTCAAACAATATGATTTCACCATAGTGTCATCACTAATACCTTTTAATGAAAGGTCGTAATTGGCTAAAACATGAGTATCGTATTTTAGGTTTTGGCCTATTTTATGAATAGTAGAGTTTTCTAAAATGGGCCTTAATTTTTCCAACACGTCTGCAAAATTTAATTGCTTGGGTGCATCTAAATAATCATGTGCAACTGGCACATAAAAGCTGTCCTTATCTACTAAAAATACCCATCCCACAATTTGAGCATTCATATAATCTAGTGAAGTCGTTTCTAAATCAAAAACAAAAGTCGCGCTTTTCTCTAATCTTTGCACCAATGTTTCAAAAGTTTGATTATCTAATACCAGCGTTTGAGAGTAGTCAGCCATGAAATCGTTACTTGGCACGTTTTCAACCACATCAACCAAAGGTTCAGTTGTTACTTGTACTGCTGACTTTAATGCAGGCGATTCATTCGTGATATTTAACTGTTTAAACCACATTGAGAATCCATATTGCTGAAACAAGCTGGCTAATTTAGCATTATCAGGGCCGGGCTCCTCCGTCAAAATATCGCAAGGTAAATCAACATCAAATTTAAGCTGCACCAACTGATAAGACAAATCTAACAACTCAAAACTATCGCGTAATTTTTCGCCGACTTTGCCATTAATTTGATCTGCATTGGTTTTGATATCTTCAATACCGCCAAACTGATCTAGCCACTTAATTGCCGTTTTTGGTCCCACGCTTGGCACACCTGGGATATTATCCGCACTGTCACCAGTCAACGCTAATAAGTCTAAGATTTGGTCGGGGCGCACACCCATCTTTTCTACTACGCCTGCTTGATCGTATAAGTCGCCCTTCATATTGAGCTGAGTAATATTGTCACTCACGAGTTGCATCAAGTCTTTATCGCCACTAGCAATAATGGTTTTCAACTTGTTCTCATCTGCACAACGACTTAAAGTAGCAATCACATCATCTGCTTCAACCCCAGGCACACACATAAAATGAAAACCCATGGCACGGATAATTTCGTACAGTGGTTCGATTTGCATCACCAACTCTTCATCAGCTGGCTTACGATGAGCTTTGTACTGTGGGTAGAGTTCGTGTCGATGATTTTTACCCTTGGCATCAAAAATAGCAATTAGTTTGGCTTGCGGGTATTTTCGCTGTAAATGCTTAATCGCATTAATAACGCCAAACATAGCACCCGTAGGAAAACCATCGTCGTTGGTTAAATTTTGCGAAAGGGTAGAAAAATAAGCCCTAAATAAAAAGGCCGATCCGTCTAATAAAATAAGTTGATGTGACATGCTAAGAAGTTTTTAGTCAGGTTATGAAAATAATAGAGATACTATTCAGAATTTTACCAATTTTTACTCATTAAGATGAGACTTAACGACATCTTGAGGTATAAAATAGACTTTATTTAATCAAACTGTTGTGACCACTTCTCAAGCACTCATTAGCGCCCATAATATCAGCCTAAGTCATCATAGCAAGCTTGTATTGGATAACGTTAGTTTCGAACTCAAAGCAGGTGAATTTATCACGCTTATTGGGCCCAATGGCGCAGGTAAAAGCTCTCTAATTAAAGTCTTGCTAGGTTTGATTAAAGCTGATAGTGGTGATATTAAACGCTCAGGCGACATCAGGCTTGGTTATACGCCACAGACTTTTAGCCCCAATCCATTTATTCCAATTTCAGTCATTGGCTTTCTTAATTTAAATCAAAAAGTAGCGCAGAATTTTTTACATGAAACAGCCTTGTTAACAGGTATTGAAAGCTTACTAGATTCACCATTAAAAAGTCTTTCTGGTGGCGAGTTGCAACGCGTCTTACTCGCCCGCGCCCTACTAAACAAACCCAACGTCTTAATTCTAGACGAGCCCGCTCAAAATCTAGATGTGAATGGTCAAATGCATTTGTACAAGCTTATTCAAGATATCCACCAACAACAAGGTTGTGCGGTGCTGATGGTCTCACATGATCTACACCGGGTGATGAAAGAATCAACTCAGGTTTTGTGTTTGTACCGCCATATTTGTTGCATGGGGCAACCTGAAACTATTATTAAAGATTCTCAATTTAATGACTTATTTGCCGATCAAATGGATGAATTAATGGCCACTTACGAACATCATCATAATCATTGTCATGAAGATTAGTTCTTGTTCATATTACTGAGCAAACATTTTGGCTGAGACTTGTTGCAAAAAGCTGCCCTTGGTGATTTCAATCAACACATCCCATCTTCCCTTGAGTGGCAAAATCACTTCTACTTGGTATATCCCCTCTTTATTCACGTACATGGGTTTAGAAAAATCGTGTTTCATTTCAAGCGGTCGATAGAAATAAGCAGTAGCATTGGCTTTATTAAGACGCTTTCCCTGCTTAGTGCTGACCGCTGTATAAGTTTGCTCAATACTATGAGTAATGGTTTCAGGTAATTCTAATTCAAGCTTCCAACCTTGCTGAACTAACTTATTACGATTTTCCAAAATTTCCGCATAACGCTCACCCGTTTCATAGGCGTCTGCAACTACCAATCCAGGATGGGTTTCTATTGCAGTGATAATACGATAAAACGTTGCACCGACTAAAATTAAAAACAATACCAACATGGTTACTGCCATCGGGCTTTTATGAAAAGTCATCTAATTCATGCTCTTTGGGGTAAAAAATGATGATTTATATTCTAAATCAGCTTCGCCGCTTGTGACTGAAAATATCACACTATTGTTGTCACCTACATCTTTTTCGAATGCTTTTAAATAAACATAAACTGATTTCACATTACCCGAGGGTATGGTGATATTTCTGTGTCGTCTCTGAGAAGTTAGATGGGCAATTTCACTTTCAAAATCGACATCGACCAGCATTGATTGGTGTGTCTTGTTCATAATCTTTAACTCATATTTATTACGAATCGAGCCATCGGATAGCTGTACAAAAAGCGGCTGTCGATCATGTAACACTTTAAGGTCCATCGGTGCAAGACTAAACAAGCCAGCCCCTAACACTGATAAAGCTAGCACTAAAATAGTTGAATACACGATTACCCTAGGGCGCTTATATAAAGCAACAGAAGGTTTATTAAATTTCATTTCGTCAAGCGAGGTATAACGAATTAGGCCTGTTGCTTTACCAACTTTGGTCATTACTGAATCACAAGCATCAATACACAAGCCACAAGTAATACAGCCATATTCTTGCCCCTTACGGATGTCAACACCGGTCGGGCACACAGCCACACATTGATGGCAATCAATACAATCACCTTGGCCTTTAGTATACTGACCTTTCGAAAGCTTGCCACGCTGCTCTCCACGATAATGATCATAGGTTGGCATAATGGTTTGCTTGTCAACCATCGCCCCTTGAATACGCGCATAAGGACAAATCCACAGACACGTTTGTTCGCGCATATGTCCTGCAAAAGTGTAAGCGCCTAATGAAATGGCAGCAGTAATACTAAGCGTCGTACTAGAGGCAGATCCATCAAAATAATCAGACCATGACACGCCAAAATACAACATCCAAGTAACGCCAGATAAAAAAGCAATGGCTAGCCAAACCACATGTTTACTAATTTTAATCCGAATTTTGGTCAAATCCCACGGCGCTACTTCAAGCTTTCGACGTTTAATAGGTGCCCCTTCAAAAAAATCTTCAACTTTGGTAAACATATCGGTCCAAACTGTTTGGAAACAAAAGTAACCACAAAACACGCGGCCCAATACGGTGGTCATTGCCGCCAGTAGAATAGCTAAGAATAACAACACCATGGTTAGCATCCACAAGTCTTGCGGGAAGATGGTTACATCAAACAAATGATACTGTCGCTTCTCAATATCAAATAATATTGCCTGCTGCCCATTCCAAGTAATATAAGGCGTAATAAAAAAAGGCAGCCAAACCAAAGTACCAAGCCATTTAAGCAATCGAAATTTACCACCCATACGCTTAGCATGAACGGTTTTTTCACCTAAATTTTGCACCCATTGTTCACCTTCTGTATATAGGTTGTCTACTTGGATATTGTCTTTGCTCATTTCCCTTTCATTTGGCATTGAATCAATTCGCAACATCATATCATTAATACGCTTACTGATGCATTGATATAGGTCAATAACACAGCTAAGCATTCAGTATCAAAACATGCCTCTGATATAATGTTCATTTTTTATTTAATGGATTGACCATGAAAGATATTATTGAAGCAGCTTTTGAAGATAGGGCTAACTTGACCCCGCAAACAGCTAGTATAGAAATCAAACAAGCTGTTGCTGAGGCTATCCATTTATTAGATTCTGGCCAAGCTCGTGTTGCTGAACAACAAAGTATCGGTAATTGGACTGTAAACGAATGGCTAAAGAAAGCGGTACTACTATCATTCAGATTAGAAGACAACGTACCAATGGCAGGCGGCTTCACTCAGTATTACGATAAAGTGCCTTCAAAATTTGCCGACTTTACGCCGGAAGAATTCAAAGCAACTGGTGTACGCGTAGTGCCACCAGCCAGTGCACGTCGTGGCTCTTTCATTGCGCAAGATACTGTGCTGATGCCATCGTACGTCAATATTGGTGCTTATGTCGATTCTGGCACCATGGTTGATACTTGGGCAACCGTTGGATCTTGTGCACAAATTGGTAAAAACGTACATCTCTCTGGTGGAGTCGGCATTGGTGGCGTGTTAGAGCCATTACAAGCTTCTCCAACTATTATTGAGGATAACTGCTTCATTGGCGCACGTTCAGAAGTAGTTGAAGGTGTCATTGTTGAAGAAGGCTCTGTTATTTCTATGGGTGTTTACATTGGTCAGTCAACTAAGATTTTCAATCGTGCAACGGGTGAAGTTTCTTACGGACGTATTCCAGCAGGCTCTGTTGTGGTGTCGGGGAATCTACCTTCTAAAGACGGAAGCTACTCACTTTACTGTGCAGTTATCGTCAAGCAAGTAGATGCCAAGACTCGTTCTAAAACTAGCATTAATGAGTTACTAAGAGGGATTTAGTCTTTCCTTAGAAACTAAAAAACCCGCCTTACGGCGGGGTTTTTTTTT
>OFDD01000122.1_pt1 | contig 11505 bp, 12 predicted proteins | sample 1520451 | NCBI WGS metagenome assembly OFDD01 (sample SAMEA3696446, study PRJEB22514) | metagenome | biome: water; feature: marine; material: hydrothermal vent | place: Pacific Ocean | collected 2014-08-12 | depth 1521 m
ATAGCAAATCTTGCAATCAGTCTCATTTTACAATCCCTTCTATATACTCAAATGTTTGAGGTAAAATTAAAACTATTAAAGAAATCACAAACAATAAAAGCCCTATTATTTCATTTTTATAAACTTTTACTTCTTTAGCTTCACCACTCATTCCCTCTTGATAAACATGAACGAATTTATAAAAAACAACGCTTAATAAAAATAAAATAATAAAATTTAATAAATAAAATAATAAATTCATACAATAGAGATAACCATTATTAATTTGGTGAAAAAAATGATAACCCTTGATTTAGAATTAAAAGATGTTCCCGGGGAACTAATAAGAACACTAACACCAATATCCAATTTAGGAATTAATATATTTAGTGTAATTCATTTAAGAGAAGAAAAATTAAATGGTAGGTTGCCCGTTAGAGTTGTAATAAATGATGTAAATGAACAACTATTAAATGAGCTTATGGAGACCCTTGAAAATATAGATATAATAATTACAAAAATTAATAAAAAAATAGTAAAAAAAGATATAGATTTAGTGGTTGTTGGTCATGTCGTAGATACAGATATCAAAGATACAATAGATAGGTTAAATAAATATGGTATTGTTTTAGATTTAGATTTATCTATGCCTGACCCATTTGAAGAATCTTCTGCACGGTTAAAAATAATAATAGATACAGATAAATTAGATAAACTGTGCGAAGAATTGAATAAAATATCAGAAGAAAAAAATTTATTGTTTATCAAATCATTTTAATTATTTAATTTTATGAATTAGTTATCTGTTATATTTTAATATATTATTTGTTAGAGGAGAAATAATGAAAATTATATTAGTAGGCTTTGGAGTAATTGGAAAAGGAGTGCTTAAAGCCATAACCGCAAAAAAGAACCATTTAAAAGATAAATATGGAATGGATTTAAAGGTTGTAGCAATTTGCGATAGAAGTGGTTCAGCGATTGACGAAAATGGGCTAAATTTAGAAACTGCACTAAAAATTAAAGAAGAAACTGGAAAAATAGCAAATTATCCAGAAAAAGGAACTGATTTATCAATTATTGAAACAATACAAACAGTTGAAGCCGATGCAATTATTGAAATCACACCCACAAATATTGAAACAGGAGCTCCTGCAAATACACATATGTTAGAAGCATTTAAAAATGGAAAGCATGTAATAACGGCAAATAAAGGACCACTTGCCGTTAATTTCAAAGAATTAATTGATTGTGCAAATGAAAATAACAAATTGTTTAGGTTTGAAGCCTCAGTTGGAGGGGCAATGCCAATTATTAATTTAGCAAATGATTCCCTTGCAGGAAACGAAATATTTGAAATAAAAGGGATATTAAACGGAACTACAAATTATATACTTTCAAAGATGGAAAATGAAGGGCTTGATTTTGACACAGTTTTAAAGGAAGCTCAGGAATTGGGCATAGCAGAGACCAACCCACACCAAGATATAAGCGGACTTGATACTGCTGCAAAAATAGTAATACTTGCCAACTCTTTAATGAATAAAAATGTTTCTATTAAAGATGTTAAACTGGAAGGAATTACAAGAATTACGCCTGAAGCATTAGCAATGGCTAATAAAAGCGGATATACTATAAAATTAATTGGGGAAGTGAGCAATGATAAATTAGAGGTATGTCCTAAATTAATACCAATTGATGACCCAATGAATGTAAAAGGTTCTCTTAATGTTGCCATGCTAAATACAGATTTGGCAAAAGAAGTTGTTGTGGTTGGTAGAGGAGCTGGGGATATAGAAACCTCATCTGCTATTTTAAGTGATATAATAAGCGTTTATTTAAAAAGTAGCAGATAAAAAAATAATATAAAAATTTAATCTACCTTCTTCTGTACAATTACAGTATAAGGGATTTGTTTTATTTTGAATTTTGTTTTTAAAGGATATTCCTTTTCATCACTCCTAAATCCCTTCTCTGAAATAATTATCATAGGTAATAATAATTTAAAATGCTCTCTTTCAACGAATTTTCTTAAATCTTCTAATGCGGGATGAAATCCTGCCTTCTCCACCTCAACAGGTATCGGTATTTCGATATCATAATCTCTTGAGAAAAAATTCAATTTTAATTTTAAAATTAAAACAATATCTGGGGAATCTATTAATTTGTAATTGGGGATGATGTCAATATCCTCAACCTTAACTTTGAGTTCCCCATTCTTCTTATTCTCTAATAATTTTGCATAAAATATATCTTCAGAAATCATACATCTAAAACCTCCTTTATAAGTGGTCTTATGTAAATAATGAAATTTTTCAATGTTTCTTTATTAACATCGAAATCATTTATATTTCCCTTTAAAAATTCAATTATTTCTTCAAAATCATTTCCCATCTTTTCTTGAAGTTCTTTTTTATAACCTTCAAGTTTTTGTTTTAATTCATAATAATCATAAGGAATAGTTTCATTTTCTTTATTTAGGATTTTTTGACAATATTGAATGTCTTTTTTCATGTTTTCATATTCAGATTTTATATTCTTATACTCATCTAAAAATTCATCAACTTCTTTAAAGTCCTTTTTCTGAATTTTGTAGTTTATACTTTTTAAGAATTCAGTAGCTTTATGAACATTTTCAACTTTGTTTAAATCATCTCCATTTTCGATAGTTATATTATCAAAATATTCAGCAATTGTTTTTAATTCTTTAGCAAATTCATGGGGATTTGAAATGAAAAATTTATTCTTATATAAGTTTTCTAATACAGTATAAACATTTTCTCCAAATTCTGATTTTGCTTCATCTTTGAGGTCTTTTAATTTGCCATACAATATATCTAAGTTTTTTTCAGATAAGCATTCATTCTCATTATCCAAAACTTGTTTCCAAAAGTATATTTCCTTCTTAATTTTATTACATTCATTTTCTAATTTTATTTTAAGGTTATCAAGTTCATCTTTTAACCCTAATAAACTTGAACTATCAATACTTCCAATTTTCTCTTTATATTCCTCAATTTTCTCTAAAATATCGTATGTTTCGTCAATTAAACTAAATTCTTCTTTTTTAATTTTTATGTTAAACTTGTCTTCAATTTTTTGAATTTTATCAACAAATTCATTAAATTCATATATATACATTCTACCATCAATGTATTTTTCCAATAACTCGTCAAGAACTTCTTTACTTTTTAATTTTCCCTCCCATCTTTTTAGATTATAAATATCATTTTTAATATTTTCCAACCATGAATTAACTGAGTATATATTATTAGATATTAACTTAGACGGTAATTTTTCGGACACTATGTTAAATAATCTGCCATAGTCTTCTATTTCATTCAATAATCTAATAGTTTCATCAATTTCATCATTATAAAAAATTTTATCATTTAATTTATTAACTTTAATTCCTAAATTCTTTAATGTTTCTTTTCTTCGGTATATTATTGGATTCTTGATTGATTGTGATAGTTTTTTTAAATATTTCCCAATATTCTTTTCTGTTAATCTCCCCTTGAATTTATGCAAATCTTTTCTATCTGGCTCTGAAAGTCTGTTATAGTTGTTTTCTAATAAGTCTTCAACATCTCGTTTTATTTTTTCAATACTTCCTATTTTTCCGATTAGTAATGTATTGACATCCTCGATACTGGTTATACCATTCATTTTCTCCCCTCCAAAAGGTCATGATTCTCCAATATTTTCTTGAAATCATTTAATTCGATTCTTAAATTCTCAAAATACTCCCTCAATTTTCTAAGTAGTTGTTTCTTTGTTTCCAATCTACTTTTAACTTCATAAGTTGTATGACCATCATGGGATTCTCCAAATTCCAAAGATTCCTCCAAGATATCTTTTATTTTTTCAAAAGTTATTTTATCACCAAGATAGTCTAAAATTTTTGGATTTTCTTCAAGAAGTTTAATAATATTATCCTTTATTTCAATTAAATCATTGTATTCTCGTTTAATTTCTTCCAAATCTCTATATATTTTATTAATTTTTGATTCAATTTTTTCTAATGTAGCCCCTAAATAACTTTGATATATGTATTTTGGGAGCTTCCCACTAAATTCCAAACTATTCAACTCTTCAAGACCTTCCAATGATACAATGATATTTTCTTCATCATTTTTGAAGTTCCAATTAATACCAATACTATACATCTTTTCTTTTATTTCCCTAATATCCCTTAATTTTGAAATACATTCTTCTAATCTATCCTTTAAACCATTAATATTTGAAATATTGTATTCATCTCTTTTAGCTCTCCAAAATGATTCCAATAATCTTTTATGGTTTTCATTATCAGACAATTTTAGAAAATCATGCCGATTTAAATAATTTACTAATCTCTCTAAAATATCAATATTACTTTTACTCCAAAATTCCCTAATTTCTCTAATTGATGATTGTTCTTCGATTTTATCATCTTTTATTTTTGGTAGTAGATCGTCAGCTAATTTAGTTAATCCCTTGCCAACTTTAATATCTGCACACTTTCCTCTTGAATTTCTTGTTTTAAATAATCCTCTAAGTTTTGATAAATTTTCTCTATCTCTAAATGATAAATCATAAAATGCAAGTGAAAGTCCAGATATTGCAGACATTTTATTTTCTTCTGATATTTGTTTAATTCCCCAAACACTATCTACTTTTTTAATTTTTTCATCAAAGTATTCAAAGAACTTCTTTGGTTGTGCTTTATGATCATTTATAAGTTCCTTTAAAGATGCTTCATATAATTCAAACTTTCTTTTCAATGTAATATCACTTTTTATATTATCTCCTGCTACATTAAAATCAAAAGGATATCTTTCATCATATATAGTTAATAAAAACTTTACAATGGGTTGTGGCGTATTAACAACTTTTATTTTTTCAATATCTTCAAGAATCTTTAATAATTTCTCATCCCCAGATGGATTTTCAATATGTTTTTTATACTTCTCATATTCTTCTTCTGGCAACAATACAACCATAAATCTACCTTCTGGTAAAACTTTGCTTTTAAATTCTTCTGATTGGGCGTATTCTTTAAAATCTTTATAAGATATAAAGAACATTGCACTATCGTCAATTTTACAAACTGGTTTTCCCTTTCCTATAATCTTTTCTTTTACTTCTTCTGGGTCTATATTTTTTATAATAGGATTTGCAATTGGTAAAGGAAACATTTTTCTAATATCTTTTATGGCAAATGGTAGTTTCTTAGTAAATTCTTCTGAAAATTCAATACCCATTATTTTATTAGCCATCAATTTATCAGTTATTAAATCAGGTTCTTCTTTTAGTTTTCTTGGAATTTCATATAATTTTATCATTATTTTATCTGTTAAAATCTCTTTATCTTTCTCTTTATCTTTTTTCTTTAAGAGATTTTTATGTTCCTTATCTAAAAACATATCTACAACTAACTCTATGAAATCATTTAATTCATATTTGGGCATATAAAATGTAAGATCATCACCAGATAATGTCATTGCTATTTTTCTAAAATATCCTGCTAATTTCAAAGCTATATCACATTCTTCCTTATTTCCTTTTAAATCAAATTTTTCTTGAAAGATCTTCTCTGAAAGATCGCCTTCCCCACTGGCAAGGTCTTTTGTTATTTTAAATCCTCTATACGGATCACATTCAATTGGTTTTAAGTTAAAAATATATTTTATTTATGAATGGCTAATATCTTCAATATCTACACTTGGAACTGCTCCTTTATCTTTTCCAATGGGGGGTAAGATATCCAAAATTTCTTTTATTTCAGCTACGCCCTTGTTGTCCAAATCTCCAATTTTTTCGTAATTTAATATAATATGTCTTGGATTGCCTCTTGATAACCACCACAAAGCATTACATTTTTCAGCTGACAAATCATATTTTTTTCTAAGATATTCGATATCAAGGGAAGGGATTATTTTTATTATAAAGCGAGTTTCATCAGCACCTCCAAGGTCATGAATACCAGAAGGAGTCATAGCGAAAAATTTTAAAAACGATTTATCTTCAAGAAATGTCCTTAGAGGATCGGATCCAATTTTACTTTTAATATCCTTATAAGTATCTTCAAGTTCATCAACTAAAAGAACGATTTTATCTGGATTTTTGACTTTATCATAATTTTCTTTTAAATACTCATAAGCTTCGGATTTTATGATTTTTCCAGATTTATCCGCTCCAGAATCTTTTCCAGAAATGTAAAGTAATTTTTCTTCTATTGATTCAAAATCTTTATTTTTAAATGCATTTTTTATATCTTTAACATATTTATTGATGAATCCTGCCAATTTTTCATGTCCTTCAATTTGGTGTTCATCTATTAACTTTGAAATATCCTCTGCTAAAATGTATATTGGCAACACTCCCATATCTAAGCTCTTCTTAAATACATAAACCATTAAAGTTGATTTTCCAGCCCCGAAAACACCAGTTATTAAATATGAAGGATGAATATCCTTCCCATCTAAGTAATTTCTTAAAATATTATCATCCACTTCTTTTTGAATTTCCCCATGCTCATTTGATAGATTTATCCATTCTTGATTTATATAAGCAACAATATTATTCATATCCTCACCCTTAATGATTATTAAATAGAATTTTTAAATACTTCTTCAACAGCATCCATAGTTTTATTTATAACCTCATCTGTGTGCTTTATGGAAGTAAAACAGCATTCAAATTGTGAAGGTGCTATGAATACTCCATTTTCCATTAATCCATAGAAATATTTCATAAATAAATCCGTATTACTGTTTTTTGCCGTGTCATAATCAACTACTTCCTCTTTATTAAAGTATATTTGGAACATTGAAGCCACATTATAAACTTTTCCATCGATATTGTGTTTTTCAGCCGTTTCTCCAATAAAATCACTTAATTTTTTGGCAGTTTTTGAAGTCGTATTATAAAAATTATCATTAAGATTTTTTAGAGTTTCAATACCAGCAGTAATAGATATCGGATTTCCGTTAAATGTTCCAGCCTGATATATTGTTCCAAGAGGCGAGAAATTTTCCATTAACTCCTTTTTACCAACTATTGCACCGATTGGAAAACCACCGCCCATAATTTTACCAACTGTTGCCAAATCTGGAACAACGCCATAATATTCCTGAGCTCCTCCTTTGGCAATTCTAAATCCAGTAATTACTTCATCAAATATTAAAATTATATTATTTTCTTCTGTAATTTCCCTTAAAAACTTTAAATAGTCATCTCTTGGTGGGATACATCCCACATTTCCCATTACTGGCTCAACAATAATACAGGCGATTTCGTCTTTATTATTATTTATTGCTTCCATTATGGCATCTTCATTATTAAATGGAACTAATATTGTATGTTTTGTAGTGTCTTCTGGAATACCGGGGGAATTAGGAGCTCCATGTGTTAAAGCCCCGCTTCCACTTTTTACAAGCACATAATCATGAGCTCCATGATATGCTCCATCGAATTTTATTATTTTATTTCTTCCCGTTATTCCTCTCGCCAATCTAATAGCACTCATGGTGGCTTCTGTTCCAGAATTTACAAATCTTACCATTTCAGCACAGGGCATTCTTTTTATTATTTCTTTTGCTAATGTTATCTCCTTTTCTGTTGGGCAACCATATGCCGTTCCATATTTCAATTGCTCAATTACGGCATTAGCTATATTTTCATTTGCATGCCCCAATACAGCAGGACCATAAGCCAAACAGTAATCAATATATTTATTTTCATCCACATCAACTAAATAATAATCTTTTGCATTATTTACAAAAAATGGAAATGGCTTAAAATATCTAACTGGACTATTTACTCCTTTTACAAGGTATTTTTGAGATTCTTCAAATAATTCTTTTGATTTTTCCAAATTTAAATTTATCACATTATTGTTCATATTTCCACCTTATATGCCAACAACTCCGTTAAATGATATAATCCAAAATACTATTGCAGTAAAGAAATATGAAGTTCCCCCTGTTCCTAACCATTGTTTTTGACTTAAACTATTTCTTCCAAATATCATTGCAGAAATATGCCCCATAATTATGAGCCCAATAAATAAAAACAATAATGTTGCCATACCGCTTGCCATTCCTAATCCTGCGGAATATATATAATTTGCCAATAATCCAAATAACACGCCCCCAATGGCATGAACAATTGCAGATTTTCCTTCTAAATCTATCATAAAATCAACCTGTTTATTTTTTTAGTTATTTATATAGTGTATGTCCGGAGCTCCTTGCAGAAATAAGATTTATTCTTTTATTAATTCTTTAATTTTATAAACTGCAATATTTTCCTTTGGTCTTTTGGAGTTTTCTGAATAAGTATAATTCAACAATACTTCTACTTCTTCATCAACATCCAATACATTATTTACAAATATTATGTCTCCTTCTTCAAGCAAAAATGCAAATTTCCGCTTTATTTTTAAAGAACCCTTATCAATTAATAAGTCTTCTTTATCCAATATAGGTATTATTATCGAGTAATCCATATAATCCCAGTTAAGTTAATTACATATAGATATTATATATAGATATTATAGTTAAACAAAAACAAAAACATCTTTTCCACAAATATTTATTAATTCAAAGTCATTTGTGTCAGGCTTTTCGTTGATTAATTCTATTTTATCGCCATTTACAATATCATTTAACAATATGCCAATAACTTTCTTTAATTCCTCATCATTAGTATATAATTTTACGGTGCTTTTAAATCTTCGCGTAAGTCGTGCAATATCCCTTAATGCAAGTTTTACCTCAGTAAATAGTACGAAATATTTTTTTGCTTTCTCTATACTTTCCTTATCCCCAAATATTACAGGATATTCTTTATCAAGTATTTCATCAGTTTTTACCTCATACTCAACTCCGCAGAGCTCCATAATTCTTACTATAATTGATTGAGATATTCCCGGCGGGATTGGTATTTCCTCAATATTATTTAACATATCTTCAAAAGATTCTTCCATAAAATCACCATATAACAATACAGATAATAGTAATATGAACTATAATAGATATTCAAATAATAATAATAATAATTATATTATTATCCTTTAATCTCAGAAGTTGGTTTTATTTTTACCAATATATAATTTTTCATCTCTGATTTAGTAATATATGCAATATCTTTCAATAAATAATTTCCGACTTTCACATTTTCTATTTTCTCATGACAGGCTTCATAGTCCAATTTTATTCTTAAACCATCTAATTGGGTTGTAATGGGCATAGGAGATAAAACATTGAATATTTCTTCCACACTCTTTTCTAATTCGTCCTTTAATACCACTGGGGGAATAATGGGGGCGTCGAAAGATAATTCCTCTCTTCTTTTGTCAATTAATTCCGTGGTTTTCTCTACCATCTCTTTTAATGCTCGTCTTTCTTCACTGTGCCTAAGTCTTTGAGACCTTCTTCCCAAATTACCGATATATGGCTGTTCTATATCAAGAGTTTCAGGAGCTCCCGTAATTACCACAGGAATATCCACATCAAATAAATGAGTTTTATCCAATAAACAGCTTTTAAAATTACCCATAACATAAATTGCAAGGTCGTGTTCTTCGATTAATCTTTTTTCTGCTTCCCGAATAGTACTTGTTTTTTTACCAAATCCACGGGATAATCCTATCATGTTTGGTTTTGCCCCAAATCTCCTAAAATATTCTGATACATCACATGCCGTATGAGGCAAATGGTGCCGAGATAAACTTGGAGCCACGATTGCTATCTCTGTTCCAGCCAGTGGTGTTTCTACAACTTTTCCCTTATATTTTTTGGACTCCATTTTTAGATTTTCAATCTCATTTTGAGGGAGGGCGAGAGTCATATATACATCTAATTGCATCACATGTTCCTGAATTATAAATCCGCCAATATCCTCAATCCATTCCTTAAATATGTTGTTTTTATAAACTCCACCTTCATATCGCACAATTTCATACATATTTTCACCGAGCATTTAGATAAAATACAAACTACAAAAAATAATATGAATCATATTATATAAAAAATATTACATATAAAAAAATAGGTAAGTATATATAGCATATAGCAAATTGACGAACATTGCGTTATCAAAGCGAATGAAGTGAGTTTCGAGTCATAAAACCCATAGGTTTTATTTATAGTTAATCGACAGTAAGTCTCCTTTAAATGTTCAAAGTATATAGTTAATCGACATAAGGCGTCCTTATTATGTCTTTGTTGTTAAGAATGAATTATATATTAATATCCTTAACGGCGTCTAAGTTTTACCTACAAAGATAATTTACGCAACGGGTTCGTCGATTTACTATAATTCACCACCGCTAAAAGTCAGACCTTATCGTAATAGTTCCAAAAGTTTTTTCACTATCTCTAAATGCGGTCATATCTGTAATAATTCTCTGAATAGAAGATTTTTCGTCTATAAGTCTGATATGGTCTGTTATTACAATTTCTTCAATTTTATATTTCTCTATTGTATTTAATATTTCCTCAATTATTTTAATATTTGTTATATCTATTGTTTTGGTTGTTAAAGATAGGTGGTCTGGTTTTCCATTATTATATACTATTTTAGATAGTGGTTCCCAATCTTTTGTCATTATTTCAATATATTCTTCTTTTTCAGATACATTATAACCCCTACCTCCAAGAAGGACAACTAAATCCTCCGTCAATTTTTTTAGTTTTTTCTCTTTCTCCTCATCGTAAAAATGCATAATTGTGAGTCTATCACATTTTTGGATTTTCGTCTTCTTACCGTATTCCCTATATGTTTTTACGATGTCCCCTCTACTCACCAAACCAAGGAGCTCCCCCTTCTCATCAACAACCAATAATCTACCAATGTCATTATTTGCCATTATATTTTGAGATTCTGATGCCGAAGTATCTGGCATAATTGTTATAAGCTTTTCTTTTGGCGTCATTATATCCCTAATAATTGCATGTCCCTTCTCTAAATCATTAAAGGTAACCACACCAACCAATTTTTTATTATTATCTATAACTGGATACCCCATATGCCTATACTTTTCAATATATTTTATCAGCTGTTTTGAAGTTTCAGATTCATTAATTGAGACAGTATTTTTTGTCATTATATCTTTTACAGGTATTTTATCTAGAACTTTTAAATCATATAATTTTGCCAAATCGTCCTCTGCTTCCAATACAACAGTAGTTATGCTTTTAAATAAATATCTTAAAGTATTGTATTCTAATCCAATATTATATACTCGCTCAACGGTTGAAAGTTTTTTAAAAAGCATAATTATCACCCACATATAAAAATTATTTTGTTAAATCTTGTTAAATTCATTTATGGTGTGTTCAAAAAATGAAATTTTTAGAAATTTGTCCCCAATAATTCCAAAAATTAGCATATTAACCATATGCTTATAAATATATAAATATTATAGGATTTATTATAAATAGTTCCCGAACATACCCTATAACAATATCTTATATAATATTTAATAACCTTAGTTCCCATCAAACATATAACTATATAAATGTAGTAGTAGTAATC
>OFDD01000129.1_pt1 | contig 11222 bp, 12 predicted proteins | sample 1520451 | NCBI WGS metagenome assembly OFDD01 (sample SAMEA3696446, study PRJEB22514) | metagenome | biome: water; feature: marine; material: hydrothermal vent | place: Pacific Ocean | collected 2014-08-12 | depth 1521 m
ATATGATCAAAATGGGCAATTTCAGCCTTTAACAAATAACTGCCGGCAACCTTGTTGTAGGCCGCACCCAACATTTTTGATTTGTTATCATGGCTCAATATCGTATTGCTTTCTACTAAATAAGGCTTATCGACATAAGTGTCGGCAAAATATAGCCCCAGATCATAGCCAGAAAATGCACCCGTTAAACTCAGCGCAATACCAGTATTATCCAAAGAATCATCGGGCTTGCTGGTAGGCTTATTTGCTTCAGTTGGTTTAAAGTCAGAATACTGCATTGCATTCTTAGTAAAACGATTTTCATGCAAAGCAATAACCGACAAATTCAAATTGTCAAAATAATAATCCAATTTACTCATGACTCTACCCAGACGCAAATTCTTAATATCAACCAAACCTGGTGTTCGGTTGTCTAATGGGTTTAGAATATCCGTTATTCGTATCGAATCTGACTTGCCCCATACGACGATCTGCCTACCAAGCTTAAAATCCAAACTTGGGGAAATTTCGACTTCAATATTGAGCTCGTTTAGGTTAATTTCATTTTCATAGCCATCTGGAACGGTTCTGTTTTCTAGCTCATAAATAAAATCATGATAGCCTTTAAGGTTGCCGGATAATTTTATGCCGTTATCAAGCTTGTATTCACCAAGAATATCAATCAAAGTTTTGAAGGATGATAAATCCTTGTCATTATTAAAGTTGTAATGTGTTTCTAAATCAACTGACCCATATAAAGCCCCTTTGTCGGGCTGAGTATTTTCAACAATTATTTCAATGTCTTCGTCGTCAAAACCATCATCGTCAAAACCTTCTTCTGCGCTAATCGATATAGATGCTGCCAGTGCAATACTGGCTAAAAACCACTTTGTCACTTACAAGCCTTTTTCGATCGTACGAATGGTAAACATATCATCGCTGATGTCTTGATTAATCTCAACGTTGGAATTGCTTAAGACAGTCTTATGTAGTGTTCGTTTGCCTTGCTTGGTGGTCATGGTAGTAGTCATGGCCACCCAGATGCCGTCAATTTCTTCCAATTTACGCACATCCATGTATTTAATACGTTTGGCTTTTTTCAAATAAAACTTAGCCCGCGTCAACACATAATTATCTTTACGCACATACAAGATACTTTTGATATAACCGGTTTCATCAATAACTGCCTGACTTACAGGGGTTGATTCAATCACCCACACCTTCTCGTTTCCGCCCTTGCGCTTGATAGTGGCTTCTTTCAATAGCTTAAAGGTGTAGTCATCTAGCTCTTTATCGGTCATATCCGAATAAGAGAAATCACTACCCATAAAGGCGGCATCCTTATCACTAGCTGGAATGCGCTTGGTTTTTTTCAGCGCTGGCAAATACATCCACTGATCATCGTCTTTATCATCACCACTATAGTCATAAGTTAAAAACGCGGTATTCTTCACATCGCTTGGTGATAAGAAAAAGATGGTTTTATGCTCAGTGTTGGCATCCACATCTTTGGCAAAAGTTCGCAATTGGCGCGTGCGTTTTTTACCTTTTTTATCAATTAAGGTCATTTGCATGGTTGAAATCAAACTAGCGCCATCATCTCTGGCATCAGCCTTTTCCATAATGCTTCTGGCGCTTTCTCCAGCAAAAGCACTTGATGTACCCAGCAGCACACTTAGTGCAATTAATAACCGGTTGTTCATTACAAATCTCCTTTGTTGTGAATCATCAGCTTCAGGATAGCCGGCACCAAGAAAAAATCAGCCAATAATGCAATAAAAATAGCACTGGCAGTTAAGATGCCAAAATTAAACATGTTGCTCATGGTCGCTGTCGTCAGCACTAAAAATCCCAAGGACAGTACAATTGAGGTCACCACGATCGCTCTACCGGTACCCAGCAAGGTTAGCCTTACCGCCTTATCGACATCGTTATATTCAAGCTCATAACGCCTAAAATTATGCATAAAGTGCACGGTATCATCCACCGCCAAACCCAGTGCAATCGCGCCAATCAACATGGTAAACATATCCAGTGGCATGTCTAAAACCACCATAATAGTGGATAAAAATAAAATTGGTAGTACGTTTGGAATCATACTAATGAGTCCAATCTTTAAATTACCAATCAACACAACCATCATAATTGATATTAGTCCGAATGCCAACACATAGCTCACTGCGCTTGAATAAATAGATTTTTCCATAATGGTCGCCAACAAAACAGAAACACCGGTTAATGATACTTTGGCAATCCCTTCAAACTCCTTGTCTAGTTGAGTCTGTACTTGGTTAATGAATTGATTGTAGGCCAACGCATCAACATACGGCACCTTAACGGTCAATCTCGCCTTAGAAAAATCAGAACTAACAAAGTCTTGTAAGTCATCACTGCCACTATTCTCAAATAAAAACAACTCTTGAGCGATCAAATCTCTATTTTGTGGAATGGCATAAAACTCAGATTTATTCTCATTTAATGCCTTGTTAGTCTCTTTAATGACATCTACCAAGCTAAGTGTCTTGCCCACAAAGTAAGCATCGGTTTGAATGCTATCAAGATACGCACTAGACTTTTCAATCTTGTTTAATACGTTTGGCTCGTATAGTCCGTTCTCTTTACCGGTATCAATAATCACCTCAAGCGTAATTGAACCTCTAAGCTTGTCGTCAACCACCTCAGTTGCGACTCTTGAAGGGCTATCCTCAGGAAACCAGTTAAGCGGTAGGTGGGAAAATCTCAATTGAGAAGCGAAGAATATTGCCACCAAAATAATTAAAGCACTAACCGCAACAATGGCTTTTGGATATCCGGTAGCAATGTTGCTAATGCCTAATAACAAAGCGTCCATTTTAGTATTGCCATGCGGATCTTGTTTGGCTGGTTTGTGCTTTATTTTCATCACACTCAGCAGTGCTGGTACCAGCACCAAGGTAAACAACAAGCCAACCAATACGCCAAGACTTGCAAAAGTGCCCAAATCAGCCACTGGGGCCACATCTGAAAATGAGAACGACCATAATCCTGCCGCCGTTGTCAATGAAGTCATAACAATGGCAAGGCCTGAGTGACCCATCGCATAGCGCAAAGACGCTTTTGTATTTTTCGATTCAGTGAAATCCTTATAAAAAATTGCCAATAAATGAATCACACCACTGGTAATCACTGCCAGTAAAAATGACGGCATAATCTGGGTCACAATGGTAAATGGGGCGCCAGACATTGCCATCATTGACAAGGTAGAAATAACCGTGAACAACACCGCAATAATCGGTAAAAATACGCCCGACAACCTTTTAAACAGGAGAAATAAAACAAGGATAATCACAACCACCATCTTCTGAATAAATTGCTTGGTGTCTGCCCTCATGCTTTGTTTTAAAGTGCCGGCAATGACAGCAGATCCCGTCAAATAGATGTCAAAATCATCAGACTGAAAGTCTTTAATAATGGCTTGTGTTTTAGCAACAATTTCAGTGTTTTCATCATCACTCAAATATAACTGGGGCTCTGAATCACTTGCATCTTCTGCAAATTCATCTTCCTCGTCAACAACAATTAGATTGCCGTCAGCATCAAAGGATGAGTAAGTTTGGGTGTCAATCACCAGAGTAGTAAAAGTCAGGTCTTCACTATAAAGCAAATTTTTAAATAATGGGTTACTTATCGCCCTTTGCTTTTGTGGTGTGATATCAGCCTGAGCCTTTGGCAGCGCTTCAAATAAGTCTTCAACAATCAAGCTGTCTTCATTGCCGTAAGTATTTCTGGCATTAATTAAAGAGTTAACTTCTTCAATATAAGGCAGTTCATTCTCAAGCCTTTTGTGGAGTTTTTCAAGTTTTTTCAAAAAATCAAGATCAAAAATATCTTTTGTCTTAACCGCAATCAACAACTTCTCATCGCGGCCGAACTGGTCTCGAAAATCATCATAAGCCAGACGCATCGGATCGGTTTCATGCAAAAAACCTTCTGTCGAAGTATCCATGGTAAGGTGCTTAAGCTGCGAGCCCATCGCCAATACTAATAACAAGATCGCAACAATAACTTTCTTGCGATTATCAAAGATAAAATCTGAAAAATCTTCAAATTTTAGTTCAGTGCGATGACGCCAATTCATAAGACCATGTCTCGGTTAAATTGTTGTAATATTACTTAGAATCTTCTTTTTTAGCATCTTTGTCTTCTCTTGGAGGGCAGCCATTGTGTAATAACCACTGGTCTTCATGTCCAATCGCCTTTGCAAAGGCAGGGATTTCACACTCTTCGGCTGTTTTTACCACTTCAGCTGTAGGCTCCTTCTCATCCTCGCCAATACCAAACAGCGCTAAAGCGCTAAAACTAAGTGTCAGGATTGACACTGTTAAGCCTGTTTTTAAACGGTTCATTTTTTCTCCTATTATTTTCCAAAAATTAAAAATTCGATAATATCACCAAAGGCCAAATAAAATAAAACCAAAAGGGATAAAGCAAAGATTAGTTTTTGCGCCACATTTAGATATTGAATCGGCGCCCTGCCTCTGGAAAGATCACAAACCTCACCAGGACAGTGCTTAACTTTCTCATCATGAAATAGGTTATAAACCTTACAACCCGCACAAATACCAAATACTGCTTCAAAGAATAACAGCCCCAAACACAAAGCACAAGTCAAAATATTAACAGGGCCACGAATATCATTCAAAACCACTAAATAGAACATGGTGGCCGCCAAAATAAAACCAAAACTCCAAGCCCATCTTTTTGGCTTAGCGTCTGTATATTCAGGTTTTTGGTTATTAACAACCCAACGACCCACAATCATCGATGGTGCGTACTTTGGATTGATAAAGATTCGAATAAAAAAATCAAACAGAAAGACAGAAACCATTAGCTTGGTCGGGTCATTGTTACCCATTAAGAAGCCGTTCATAAAGGCCATGAAGGCAAACAAGAAAACAATACCTGCAGCTGCTCTAACTTCGCGCTCATTGAAAACTAAAACATCATAGTCTTCGGCTTTTTCTCCAAATGCAAACATATCCACCCCACCACTGTGTCTATTAAAGATTGTGATTGTAACACAATCATGAATATGGAAGGGTAAGTGAATGTGGTGCCGATGGCCAGAGTCGAACTGGCACGAGCGTAGCTCACTACCCCCTCAAGGTAGCGCGTCTACCAATTCCGCCACATCGGCAATAAAGTTTAGAACTTACTCGTTGGGAATGTCGTTAATTTTGGTATCGATCATAGGTACATCAGATAGCATAACTGGCTCTGGCTCTATCACCACCTGATCCATGACACTTTGTGGCACATCTGTTGCGCTTGTTTCGTTAGTTGCTAAATAAGCCAGTGTTAGACTGGTTAGAAAGAAACCTGTGGCAACACCGGCTGTTAATTTATAAATAAAGGAATTTGCGCCTCGAGAACCAAACACAGAGCCAGAAGATCCAGCACCAAAAGCAGCACCTGCATCAGCGCCTTTGCCATGTTGCATTAAGATTAATGCAACCAAGCCTAGTGCCAACAGTACATGAATAATAAGAACAACTTGAAATGACATAATAATTAACCTGCTTTACAAATGTGTAAGAAATCGTCAGATTTTAATGATGCACCACCGATTAAACCACCATCAATATCTTCACAACCAATCAACTCTTCAGCGTTAACAGGGTTCATGCTACCGCCATATAAAATAGGGGTTGTCTGTGCAATATCACTATCGTGCTCTGCCAATAAACTACGAATAAAAGCGTGTGTATCTTGTGCTTGTTGTGGTGTAGCCGTAACACCCGTGCCAATCGCCCAAACTGGTTCATAGGCCACAATAATGTTTTTAAATGCCTCAATACCAACACGATCAATAACCGCCTTGATTTGACGAGCAACAACCGTTTCCGTATTGCCAGACTCTCTTTCTTCTAATAATTCGCCAATACAAAATAAAGGAGTTAAGCCGTTGTCTAACGCAACTTGTACTTTTTCAGCCACAATTTCATCCGTCTCGCCGTATAGGCTTCTACGCTCAGAGTGCCCAACAATCACGTACTCTACACCAAAGTCTTTAATCATGTCTGCGCTCACTTCACCGGTGAAAGCGCCTGAGGCATTGACATTAAGGTTTTGCGCGCCAACATGTAGTTGCGAATGTGTGGTTAAAGCCTCGGCTTGAGACAAATAAGGAGAAGGCGCACAGATAATAACTTTTGATTTAACATCGGCCATGCCTGAAAGAATACCCATGACTAAAGTGTTTACCGCTTCTTTTGAGGCATTCATTTTCCAGTTGCCCGCAACGATTGTCTGACGCATAATAATTATTTACTATAAAAAAAGGGGCAATGTTACGCTATTTAACGATAAAAATCAATACCGCAAAGGGTTTTAGTGCGAGGATTTCGAGCCAAAATAAAGCGCCAAAGAAACCATTAAAATTCCCAATGAAAAATACACTAAATCAAGCGCATCCGTAAAGCTCATAGATAGCGACACCTCGAAAAAGGTCACTACTAAAATCATTAAGATTACTTTAGCCAGTTTTGACTTAAGGTCGTCTAAAGAATTAATCACCAACACTTTGGATGACTGGCCGCTTTTTTTAGCTTCATCAATGTCACTAATAAACAGCTCGTATAAGCCCAAGGAAAAAATCATCAAAATAGTGGCCAATAAAAACCCGTCAATCGCACCAACTGTGTGTGCCACCATTTCAATTTTTAATAACTTTCTTTCTTCACCAGAGGCACTAATATACTCCCCCGAATGTGACAATAAACTAATCACATCTATTGCAGTAATTACAAACAAAAGTAATGACAACAACACTGATGCTACAACAGCCACCAAAACCATATGGCGAGAGTTCCATAATAGCTTCTCAAAGTACTTTTCAATTGACCCCATTTTGTATAACTCCTGTGCAAAAACTAAAGCTTTAGTATATCATTATTAATTTTAATTTAAACCCAATCTTAGGGTGAATCACCTTAACAATACCGAGCTACGTTTTATGTCAAAAACCTGGGCAAAATGCCTTAACACCTTAAAAGACACACTGCCTTTAGCAATTTTTAGCGTCTGGGTGCAACCCTTAAAGGCTCTTGAGGATGAGTCCAACCTTACATTGTTGGCACCAAGCACCTCAGTAAAAAATTACGTCAACAAAAATTTAAAACAAGAAATTAAAAACGTTGTTGCTCAACATAATAAAAATGTACAAATCTACATTGGTGTTGCAACACAGCCTGATGAACCAATTAAAACAGCAAGGCTACATAACACACCTTTATCTTCTGAATATATATTTGACAACTTGGTGCTGGGCAGTGCCAATCAAATCGCCTATAGCGCCGCCCAACAAATTGCCGAAAATATCAAATCATCTCTTTTTGATAACTCCTCAATAACTCTAAGCATAACAGTTGTCTTACCAGATGATTTTGGACCATAAACGAATAATATAGAGTTTGGCTCTAATTGGCAATAGGTTTTTAAATAATTTAGCTCTTTCTCTCTATTGTAAAATCTCATAAAATCACCTATTAAAATGTATGATCTTCTTGCAAAATAAAATATTATCCTAAAAAATCTCTCATTAATCTAAAATTTTATACAAAGTAGTTCTCTCCTTAGGAATCAGCCCAACTCTTTTAATCATATCTCTAATTTCCTCAACACTCATATAAACACCATGTTCAGCCCCAGCACTCCTTGAGATATTCTCCTCTATTAAAGTTCCCCCAACATCATTAGCTCCACATCTTAATGCAACTTGAACCATCTTTCTACCTAACTTAACCCATGAAGCTTGGATATTTTTTATCAACCCTCTAAATATTATCCTACTAACTGCAAAAACCTTTAAATCCTCAATGCCAGTAGCTCCAGCCCTTGCTCTTCCCTCTTTATAAATTGGAGCAAATTTATGCATAAATGAGAGAGGGACAAATTCAGTAAAGCCATTGGTTTCTTTTTGAATCTCCTTAATTATAAAGAGATGATTAACCCAGTGCTTATAGCTGTCAATATGTCCATACATCATTGTTGCAGTTGTCGGAATGCCTAATTTATGAGCTTCCTTAATAATATAAATCCATTCTTTTGTTTTTATTTTGTTTGGGCAGAGTTCTGCTCTAATCTCATCATCCAAAATCTCTGCCGCAGTTCCCGGCATAGAGTTAAGCCCACTCTCCTTTAATATCTTCAAAGCCTCTTTTATGGTTAAACCAGCATTTTCAGCTCCAAAATAGACCTCCATAGGAGAGAATGCATGTATGTGGATGTCTCCATAAGGTTTTGTTACCTCATGCACTGCCTTTAAAATCTCTGCTTGATAATAGGTATCTATCTTTGGATGCAGTCCTCCTTGAATACAAACCTCTGTGCATCCAAGCTTTTTTGCCTCTACTGCCCTTTTAGCAATCTCATCAATATCTAAGAAATATGCATGGCTATCGTTTTCGTTAGCTCTGAATGCACAGAATCTGCAGTTTCCAACACAGATGTTTGTGAAGTTTATATTTCTGTTTATAACATAGGTAACAGTATCACCAACTTCCTCCCTTCTTAAAGAATCTGCAAATTTAAACAACTCAAATACAATCTCATCATCTTCAAACAACTCTAATGCCTCTTTTTTTGATATTTCCTTCTCTCTAAATTTTTCTAAATCCATGATTCCACGCCCAGATTTAGTAATCTAAGATGATAAATAAAATCTTTAACTAATTTGGCATAAAAACCAATACTTTAATACATAGAACTAAATATTCAACCATATAATTATTTATTGAAATAAAAAATAGCAAAAAAGAAATTTATTTGTTGATGACTCTTGTTATCTTGTATTGACCAACAGCCTCTATATACTCAACTTCTCCTCCTGGTTCTAAGCCTTCAATACCCTCTGGAATTGGTAACTCCAATGTTTCGTAAGTCTCTAAGTCCATAATTTGAACCATATCTCCCATTAAAGCTAAGACTTGTCCTCTTCTTCTATCAATAATTGGAACTTCTACCTTGCTTGATGTTGGTGCAACAAACTCTTTTTTAACCTTTTCAAATATTCCAATCCCTACAACTCTTGCTTTAGCTCCTCCGTGTTTCCCTGGCTTTGAGACGCTAATATCTACAATCTCACATGGAACACCATCAATCATAACATACTGTCCAACTTTCAATGAACCAACGTTAACTTGCTTAGTTCCTGGCATTACTCTCACCTTATATTTAATCTCATTAAAAGAGGCTTTTAATAACTATTGCCTTATATTATATAAATATTACTGTCTAATCTATAGCAACTTGTTTAGATGCCTCAACCATATTTTTTAGCTTATTAAAAGCTACATCTATTGGTAGCAGTCTCATACCACAATCCGGGTCTATTAAAATATTATCTGGCAAATTTTTATTTAGCTTTTCGTTGTTTTTTAGTATTTCAATGCCCTCTTCTATTAAGCTCTTTATCTCTTCAACACTTTCAACCTTTTTAACTTTTGTATTTATACAACCAAAGCCTACTTTCTTTTCTATACTCTCTAAGATATTCAAATTTTTTCTATTTGAGGCAAATTCATGGTCTAAAATATCTACGTTAAATTTATTAAGCTCATCAATAATATTATGTACGTCTCCACAAACATGCATGGCAAAGGTTATATTTAAACCATCAACTATAATATCTATAGCTTTCTTAGCAACATCAAAATCATATAAACCAGTTGATAGTATCGGCTCATCAATCTGTATGATTGGGACATGGTTTTTTATTGCCTCAACCTCTCTCCTAAGGGCTTTGGCAATATCATAGATTAGGTTTTCATCTTTATTATCTGAATAATAGCTTTCAACTCTCACTGATGAAGCTATAGTGCAAGGGCCAGTTATAATGCCCTTAACTTCAACGTTAGGGTTGAGTTTTTTAGCTATACCCTTAGCATATAAGATGTCTTTTAATGTGATTGGTTTTATAAATTCTATCCTACCAATAACCCTCTTTCCGTCAAATCCATACATGTTGTTTGTGAAAATCTCAACCATATCTCCTCTAACTTGTCCATCGCTTATAATATCAATTCCAGCCTTAACTTGGTCTTTAACAGCCCTCTCAATGGCATATTTATACTCATCATACAATCCAAAAGCTTTTTTAACTTTATCTAAGAATGTCTCTTCCTTTTTAACTACTGGATAACTACCAACAACAGTTGTTATCATAAACATCACCAAGAGTTTTAGGACTTTTACAGAAATATAATTTTTATAATGAAAATTAATGCCCAAAAGCATCTAAGTTCCAAAGTTAATATATAAACTGTGAAAGTCCTATTTAAATGTGGTTTTATCAACCTTTCCAACTTTGTATTTTAAGCCAATGTATCCACCAACATCCAATAGGATTATGTTTATAATTAGCAGAATGAAGGTTATATAGATTAGATTCATGTCCATTGTTGCCAAAGCCATACCCATTAATAGGGCTGGGATTAATATTGAGACATCTATTGTAACTCCAATGATTTCATACTCCTTTCCACTTGCAATACTCATACCCCCAGAGATACCAGCTATAATTGCCACAATAGCACTCAATATTATTGATGTCTCTGATAGATACTGCATAACTAACTCTTTTGAAACAAAGAATAAGCTTGGAATGAATGCACAAACAATAACAATTCCAGAGCAGAGGAGTTCTTTTTTCATTCCTTGGATGAATAACTCTCTATTTCCTAAGACAGTTCCTATAGCACTTCCCATAACAGTATCAACTAAAGGGGCTATAATCATTGCCCCAATTAATGTTGGGATGTTATGCTCTATCAATCCAATAACTCCCATAATACTTGCTAAGATAACTTTGATTATAACATTTTTTGTAATTTTAACCATAGTTTTTGCTTTATAGTATAGCTCTAAAGGAGATAAGCTTGTTGATGCCATTCCTTCCTCTCTACATGAGAATGTTATATTTGCTGGCATTATTGTTACACTTCCATGTCCTTTCTCTCCTAATCCTAATTTTTTTAGCTCTAAGACAATTTTTTCTGCATCTTTTGCTTTAGCATTGCATGTTATGATGATTCCGTCTTCAATTGATGTTTTTAATGGTTCAATTATTGATATTGAGTAGGCATTATTGTTTTTTAGAATTTCTTCAACTGTATTTAGGAATTTTTTTGGAATGATGATTTTCATGTATCTCATTTCTCTCACCACTCATGAGAAGATTAATATATGGTGATAAATATTATTAG
>OFDD01000134.1_pt1 | contig 10997 bp, 17 predicted proteins | sample 1520451 | NCBI WGS metagenome assembly OFDD01 (sample SAMEA3696446, study PRJEB22514) | metagenome | biome: water; feature: marine; material: hydrothermal vent | place: Pacific Ocean | collected 2014-08-12 | depth 1521 m
TTTTCCTCCTGAAACGGAAAAAGGGAGAAACGAAAAGGAGGAATTCATTTGATATAATTGGGTAAATTAAGCAACAAATTCTGGGTATAGGTAATCATCTTGTCCATAATCCAGGGAAAGGCAATAATGAGCACAATAAAGATGGAAATAATCTTGGGAACCAGCGTCAGGGTCATTTCCTGCAACTGGGTGGCAGCCTGAACAATGCTGACCAGCACCCCGACTACCAGCCCAACACCCAGCATGGGCAAAGATATCATCAAGGTCAACTCAATGGCCTGTCTGGCAAAGCCAACAACGAATTCAGGGGTCATAACTGTTTCCTCCAACACTTAAAACTTAAAGACAGGGCACGCCATGTCTCTATTTAACTAAAACTATTTACCAATGACCCAACAAGTAAATTCCATCCGTCAACCATTACAAAAAGCAATATTTTAAACGGCATGGATATCATTACTGGCGGCAGCATCATCATACCCATAGATAGCAAAATGCTGGCCACTACCATATCAAGAATCAAAAAAGGGATATAAAGCAAAAACCCAATCTGAAAACCGGTTTTTAACTCACTGATCAGATATGCGGGAATCAAAATCATGGTGGGCACATCTTCCCTGTTTCTGGGCTGCTCCATCCTGGCAATGGAAAAGAAAATGGACAGATCCTTCTCCCGCGTGTGCTTGAACAAAAACTCACGCAATGGCTGTTCTGCCCGCTTCAGGGCCTCCTTATATCCTATTTCCTCATTAAGATAAGGTTGCAGGGCCTGATCATTTATCTGTTTGCCAATAGGAGCCATGATGGCCACTGTCATAAAAATGGCAAGCCCCGCCAGCACCTGATTGGGAGGCATTTGCTGCGTGCCCATGGCGTGACGCAAAAAGGAAAAAACAATTATAATCCTGGTAAATGAGGTAACAGTGAGCACAATTGCCGGCGCAACAGACAAAACCGTGAGCAAAAAAAGTATTTCCAGCAGCACGGAAACCTTTTCTGGCTCTGTCTGGCCGGCAGCAAGTTTAAGCGTAATAGAGGGCAGTACCGGCTCATCAACCCCAAACACCAGAGAAGGCAGGAATATAAAAAAACTAAGACTGATGATGGTGATGGCCATCTTGCCGGGCCAGAACTTCGGAAAAATCCTCTTCGTTTTCATGGTCAGCGTCCATCTCCATTAATTTGTTGATCCGGGCTTCTGTGACCCCAAGCACAAGATACTTATTCAAAAAGCGAACCACAACCACACTTTTTCCCGGGCCCAGTCCCAGAGTGGCTACCACATTCATTTTTCCTCCTCCAAAAGACAGGCCAGCTCTGGCCCCAAAACGGCGCAAAAGATAATATCCCAGAAAAATCAGGGCCAGAATAATAAACAACGCGGCAGCCATCTTCAAACCGGCCAATCCTACATCCACTCCAGCAGGTGGAAGATTGGTAGCGTTAGCCAAGTTGCTTGATCCTCTCAATAGGGCTTATAATGTCTGTAAGCCTGACTCCAAATTTTTCATTAATAACCACTGCCTCGCCTCTGGCTACCAGCTTTCCATTAACAAGAACTTCCAGAGGCTCACCAGCAAGTTTGTCCAGCTCTATGACAGAACCCTGACCCAGTTGAAGCAGTTCATTAATTAAAAGTCTCGTACTGCCAAGTTGCGCGGTCACTGTCAAAGGAATGTCCAGAATAAAATCCAGATCCCTTTTCAGGCTCTTTTGTTCTTTTTGCTCTTTGGCAAGCGCCGTCATATCTCTGAACTGAGGCTCATGCGCGGTGGCAGCTAATGCCTGTTGCTCCTCTCCCTTTTCCTTTTTTATTTTTTCCTCTTCTTCAGCAGCCAGAGCTTTTGCCCATTCTTCTGCCAGAGCGTCCTGATCATCAACCTCACCCTGCTCCTGTTCCTCTTCAGGCTGCGCTTCTTCATCTAACCCGGCATTGTCTTCAGCCAGTGATGCCGCCCATTCTTCTGCCAGAGCATCCTGATCAGTCATTTCCTGTTTTTCTCCATCTGCCATTCTTCCATCTCCTTAAAAAAGGGCTAAAGGCTAAAAATTACTGTCATATTCCTTTTTGACCTGAAAGGCCTTGTTTCCCTTCACAAAACCGGCTTCTCCATAAAACTTTGGCACGCCTTCCACCTTGGCCTCCAGCAACTCATCCTCGTCCGTGTCCAGAAGAAGAATATCCCCAATTTCCAGATTCAATAACTGGCGACCGGTAATTTCAGTATGTCCTAAAATCACATTCACCTTGACCGGCACCTCCATAAGACGCTCTTTAAATCTGGACACCCAGGCGTGATCCAGCTCAAGGCGTTCTGACTGAAACGCTGCATAAAGCTTGGAGCGGATGGGTTCAATGGTGGCATACGGCAAAGTCACGACCATTTGACCAATGGCGTTTTCCAGCTCCACCTCAAAGGTAATCACAACCACCACATCACTGGGAGGAACAATGGCCGCAAACTGAGGATTGATTTCTGAACGGCTTAACTCAATTTTGACGTCATGTACCGGTTTCCATGCCTCTTCCATATTCTTTAACAACAATCTTACCACGCGCGTAATAATGGCCTGTTCAATGGGAGTAAAATCACGGCCTTCAACCTTGGGCACAGAGCCAGAGCCTCCAAAAAGATTTTCCACCAGGGCAAAAACCAGCCTTGTATCCACTACCATCAACGCATTTCCTCTAAGAGGCTCCATTTTAAAAATATTGATACTGGTAGGCACTGGCAGCGAACGCATAAAGTCCCCAAATTTGCTCATATCAATGGAAACCAGATTCACCTCAACTCTTTTACGCAGTGCATTAGCCATAGCATTGCTGGCCAGACGGGCAAAACGATCATTAATTATCTCCAGGACGGGCATTCGCCCGCGTATGATGCGGTCCTGGTTGGAGAGATCAAAAACAACAACACCATCATCTTCTTCCGGGACATCCGTCTCAGTCTCTATTTCTCCGCCGGTCAGGCCGCGCAACAAAGCATCAACTTCGTCCTGATTTAATATTTGATTCATAACATTCCCTTACTGCACTACAAACTCAGTGAAATATACCTTAACTACCTTGGCTTTTCCCAGAATCTGATTTAGACGCTGCACTATTTCATTTTTCAGCTCAATCTTCTCTTCCATGGAGTCGAGGTCTGCAAAAGTCTTGCTGGATAACAATAACAACAAGGTGTCTTTTACTCTGGGCAAATTTTTGTCTATCTCATTTGCAACCGTTTTGTTTATCACCTCCACATCAATGGCAACTTTTAAATATCTGCGGCCCAGAGGATCAGCCAGATTGACCACAAAAGGAGGAAGTGAATACATCTCTGTAGGACCCTGTTCAGCAGGCTTCTCTGCCTGTTCTTCCTGGGCAGACTTTTCTCCCTGAGGCGGAGGAGTTTCTTCATTCTCGGTGACCTTACTATCGGAACCAGCAAAAAAATATTTGTAACCAAAAAAACCGCCAGCGCCTAACGCTATCAAAAGCACTAACAAAATAATCCATTTTAAAAGCCCACCTTTTTTCTTGCCTTCTGCCTGTTCCTCTTGTTCAATTACTTCTTCTTCCTTTTTCTTCTTCTTTGCCATTTTGTATCTCCTTGCTTTAGTGATTCGCCTGCAAAAAGTAAATTTTTCCGTGCGGGGATAGGCGAACAGTGATAGCGAGCGTTAGGTAGGGGCGTATTGCAATACGCCCCTACAAATTGAAATCATTACCCGTTCGCCTGTCCCCGCTAGCCGTAATTTGCGAGTTTCGACTTTTTGCAGGCGACTCTATTTTCCAAGCGCCAGGGATAAAAGTTTATTGATAAGCTCCTCAAAACTCAGTCCAGAGGCCCTGGCTGCCTTTGGTAAGAGACTGGTTTTGGTCATGCCTGGTAAGGTATTTACTTCAAGTATATAAACATTTTCTTCTTTATCTACAATAAAATCAGTCCGACTATAGTCTTTCAGACCCAGAACGCGGTGTGCCTTCAGGGCCATATCCATAAGTTTTTGGGTTAAGGTTTTAGATATAGGAGCGGGGCAGATCTCCTCTGCGCCATGTGGATCGTATTTACTCTGGTAGTCAAAAAAAGTTCCTTTTTGCGGCCTGATAAGTATGGGAGGCAAAGCCTGGTTATCAAGTACACCACAGGTCAGTTCCTGGCCGGGGATAAATTGTTCAAGAAGAAATTCCTGACCTTCAGGTAAATTCATATTTTTCAATTCTTCTGGAGAACGAATAATTTTTATGCCCAGGCTTGAGCCTCCTGTGTTTGGTTTTAAAATCAGGGGAAAGGTCAAGTTTTGGGGGATAAAAGCTGTTCTCGTGGTGTAGATCGACCACTCAGGCGTTGGCAGGCCGTGATTTATAAATATTTGTTTGGAGATAGCTTTGTTCAGGGCCAGAAAAGAACCCCTGGAGCCAGAGCCTTGATAGGGTATGCCAATGTCTTCAAGTAAGGCCTGAATGGTTCCATCTTCACCTGGTGAACCATGTAAATTAATAAAGGCTACATCATTGTTTCTGGCTTTTTGAATTAAAAGATCCAGTTGCGGATTTAAGTCAAAAAAAGTTGTTTCATGACCCAGGTGATCAAGGGCTTTTTGAATTTCTCTGGCACCATTTAAAGAAACTTCTCGTTCACCAGACCAGCCGCCCGCTATCAAAAGTACACGCATTTAAGTTGACTCCAAGTTGGGTTGTTAGTTGTCTGGCAATATCCAGAGCCTGATCTTTGGACCTCTGGATTAATTTTCTTGTTTCATTATCCTTGCCATAGCGGTCAAACAGGTCATCAAATCGCTCCTCAAGGGATACGACCTGATTATGTTTGACTCGCTTGTCACTGTAAATTATGACCAGCGGTAAGAAAAATTTTTTGAGGTCAATTTCACCTGGCCAGAATACATGGTGCATAACACCCTGAGCAATGGCAGGATTGGCAACGTGTTCCATAACCAGGCTGGCGCCTATCTGGGTATGTGCTCCTCCATGCTTGATACAATAAGCCTTACCCAGATCGTGGAGCAAGCCTGCTGCATAAACAGCGTCAACATTGACATGCCAGTTTTTTTGTTGGGCCAGCTCAGCAATGGATCTGGCTATTGCTGCCACCCTGGAGCTATGTTCCTGAATGTGTTCAGGCATGGCAAATCTGGCCCATAATTTTTCACATTCTTTCTGGTCTGGCACAGGCCATGAAGGATTATACGCAAAAGGAATAGGCTCCATTTTTGTTACCTCTGATTGACACTAGAACGATAGCCATTTATCAAGAGTTTTGAAAAAAATCAAAACCTGAATCCGTGAACTTTTCGTCAACTTGTCATATTTGCAGGTTTAATTGGTAGCTTGAATCCGTGAACTTTTCGCTATCCTGCTATTTTATTTGGTTAAGTTGGTTGCTTGCTGGGGACTGGCGATGGCGGGGCGTTAGCCAGGACAGTGCCTGTCCCAGAAGACGATTTATCGAGTTAAAATTCACGGATCCAGCTCAAAATATTCGTTAGTGCTTTTGTTTTTGAGGAGTTTTTTATGAGAGCATCAATTATCAAAATAGGTAATTCTCAGGGATTGTGTCTTCCTGAACCGATTATTAAGCAATGTGGCTTTGAAAACGAAGTGGAACTGGAGGTTCGTAATAACGAAGTGATTATCAGACCGGTTAAAAAGGTACGTTATAATTGGGATCAGGCATTTAAGACAATGGCAGAGAAGGAAGATGATAAATTGATAGAATTTCCTGATAGTGAGTGGGATGAGAAAGAATGGGAATGGATGTGAGGCGTTTTGATGTGTTTTTGATCAATCTTGATCCGACAGTTGGTCACGAAATCAAGAAGACTCGTCCTTGTCTGGTAGTATCTCCTGATGAAATGAATCGCCATATATCGACAATAATCGTAGCTCCCATGACAACAAAAGGGAGGAATTACCCCACAAGGGTAAAGTGTACATTTCAAGGGAAAAGAGGGCAAATTGTACTGGATCAGATACGAACGATAGACAGGGAGCGACTTGTAAAAAGGCTTGGAAAAATAAGTAAGAGAGCTCAAATGGAGGTTCTTCGTATCTTGCAAGAGATGTTCAGCCCATAAGTTGAGAAATCCGAAATTCGAATATCGAAATCCGAAACAAATTCGAATCTCAACTTTCGGAACTCCGAAAGTTGAGTTGTGTAATTTAAAAAATAAGGAGGTTATATGTGTTTAGCTGTCCCCATGGAAATTAAGTCCATAAAGGATAATATTGCCGAAGTTGAAGTCGGTGGGGTAAGGAATCAGGTCCGTCTGGATATTATTGATGAACAACCAGAAGTAGGCGATTTTGTCATTGTCCATGCTGGATTTGCTTTGCGAAGGCTGGATCGTGAAGAAGGTCTTGAAACCCTGAAACTTTTTGAAGAGAGCTTAAATGTTGAACTTACTTAATAAATTTAAAGACCCTGAATTATGTCGTAATATTTTGCGGCAGATCGAAGCTGAGGTTAATGGCCAGTTCAAATTTATGGAGGTATGCGGTACACATACGGTAGCTATTTTTCAGAGTGGTTTACGCTCGCTTTTGCCTGAAAACATTATTCATCTTTCAGGCCCTGGTTGTCCTGTGTGTGTTACCCATGAAAGTGAAGTTGCCGCATACCTGGAACTGGCTGAAAAGGACGTTATTATTACAACCTTTGGGGATTTAATGCGTGTGCCCGGGCCAGATAGGAAAAATTTAAAAAATGCCCAGGCAGAAGGCGCGCGTGTTAAGGTGGTTTACTCTGCGTTTGATGCTTTAAAGGTGGCTATGGAAAATCCACAGGATAAGGTGGTGTTTCTGGGGATTGGATTTGAAACCACTGCTCCCACGGTTGCTGCAACTTTAAAGATAGCAAAGGAACAAAAGATAAACAATTTTTATGTTCTCTCCTTTCATAAATTGGTTCCTCCAGCCCTTAAAGTATTACTTGAAGATCAGGATACTGAGATTGATGGTTTTCTTTTGCCAGGCCATGTTTCAACAATTATTGGTTTGAAACCCTATCTGTTTTTAGCCAGTGAATATCAGATGCCCGCAGTAATTTCAGGTTTTGAGCCTCTGGATATTCTGCAAGCAATTTTATTAATGATCAGGCAAAAAAATAGTGGTCAGCCAGAAGTTGTGAATAATTACAAAAGGGCTGTGGCAGATAATGGTAATCCCAGGGCCAGGCAGGTTATGGATGAAGTTTTTGAGATCACTGATGCTTCCTGGCGTGGGATTGGAACTATTCCTCAAAGTGGATTGGGACTAAATGAGGATTATGAGCAACTGGATGGGTTTAAGGCACTGGATATAACTTTGCGTGACGTTCCTCCCATTCCTGGATGCAGGTGTGGTGATGTATTAAAAGGAAAAATCAGGCCTGATGAATGTCCTTTATTTAAAAAGGCATGTACGCCAGCTTCTCCTGTGGGGCCATGTATGGTTTCTACAGAAGGTTCATGCGCGGCTTATTTTAAGTATATGGTTTGATGAAGGATGAAGGAGGAAAGGGGAAGGAGGAAGGATGAAGGATGAAGGAGGAAGGATGAAGGATGAAGGAGGAAAGGGGAAGGATGAAGAAAATTTTATTGGATTATGGTAGTGGGGGCAAAGCTTCACAAAGGTTAATCAGTGAGCTTTTTTTAAAACATCTGGGTAATGAAAGATTAAACCGTCTTGATGATGCTGCTTTTTTATCCGGTATGAATGGCCCTCTGGCCATGAGTACGGATAGCTATACAGTTGATCCTTTGTTTTTTCCAGGCGGAGATATTGGTTCTTTAGCCGTGCATGGTACAGTCAATGATGTGGCCATGCTTGGAGCCAGGCCCATGTTTTTGAGTTGTGCATTTATTATAGAAGAGGGCCTGGAAATGGATTTACTGGAAAAAATAGTGGCCTCTATGGGTGAAGCAGCTAAAAAAAGCAGTGTTGAAATTGTTACTGGTGACACAAAAGTAGTGCCGAAGGGCGCGGTGGATAAAATTTTTATCAACACTACAGGAATCGGTCAGATTGTGGCAAATCCTGCTCCCAGCGGGCACAGGGCCAGACCTGGTGATGTAATTATAGTTAGCGGCACCATGGGCGATCATGGATTGACTATTTTGTCCCACAGGCAGGGCATTGCCTTTGATAGTAATGTGCAAAGCGATTCAGCGCCATTAAATCATTTGATTTTAAAACTGGTGCAAGAGATTCCAGAAATTCATGTCCTGCGCGATCCAACGCGTGGAGGACTGGCTACCACTTTAAATGAGATTGCCCAGCAATCACAGGTGGAATGTTTTATACTTGAAGATAAAATTCCCATTCGTGAGGAAGTAAAAAGCGGTTGTTCTTTTCTGGGGCTTGATCCATTGTATCTGGCCAATGAAGGTAAACTAATTTGTATTTTACCTGAAAATCAGGCAGAAAAGGCACTTAAAATTATGCGTAGCGATCCTCTGGCAAAAGAGTGTGCTCTTATCGGTCAGGTAAAAGCCGAGCGCCCGGGTAAGGTAGTTTTACAAACCCCCCTGGGAGGGCATCGTCTTTTAGATATGCTGGAAGGTGAACAATTGCCAAGGATTTGTTAGGTGAAGGATGAAGTAGGAAGGATGAAGGATGAAATAGCGCGGGTAGTAATTGGTGGGGAAAAGCTTATGAATACCAAATTAACTTTGCGTCTTGATGAAGATTTAATTAAAAAGGTTAAAACTTATGCAGCAAAAAGAGGAATATCTCTCTCTGAGTTAGTAGCTAATTATTTTGCTATGCTTTTGGTAGAGAGAGATAAAGAAGATGAGTTACCACCTAAGCTGGCTTCATTAAAAGGAATTTTGAAAAATAAGAATATTCATGAAAATGATTATAAAAAATATGTTGAACGAAAATATTTATGAGAATCGTTGATGAAATAGCGCGGGTAGCGCAAACATTGCCTTATCTTAAATTGGTGATTTTGTTTGGTTCAGCAGCTAAAGGCCGTTTAACCCCACATAGTGATGTTGATATTGCTGTTGCTGCTGATTTTGTGTTGTCTTTTGAGGAAAAAACAGATTTAATGATCCGTTTTAGCGAGGCATTGCATCGAGAAGTTGATTTGATTGATCTGAATGCTGTTTCAGGACCGATTTTACAGGAGGTTTTTGGCAGTGGTCAAATTATTGTCAAAAAGTCAACATCATTATTGGTGAATTTATTAAAAAAAATGTGGTATCATCAAGCAGATATGATGCCTTATATCAATATGATAGTAAAAGAACAGTTAAAGAGATTTGTCAATGGATGATCTTGTTATCTATCAAAAATTAACTTCTCTTAAACGTTGTGTTGATCGCATTCGTGATAAAATTCCTGAAGAAAGTAAAGAACTGCAATATAATTACGATCTTCAGGATATAATTTCTGTTAATTTACAGCGCGCTGTCCAGCTTTGTGTTGATATTGGTGCTCGTATTATTGCCAGACTTGATCTTAATCCTCCTTTAACAATGGCAGAGACTTTTGAATGTTTGAAGGAAGCTGGAGTATTATCTCCACATACTTGTATGAGAATGAAAAAAAGTGTAGGATTTAGAAATATTGCAGTACATGAATATCATGCTATAAATTGGGATATTGTGTATTCAATTTCTACACATGATTTAAAAGATTTTCAGGCATTTGCTGCTGAAATCGTTGCCTGGTTAGAAAATAATTAAAGTATTAAATAAGAGTCGCCTGCAAAAAGTCGCAATTCGCAAATTACAGCTAGCGGGGACAGGCGAACGACTAATGATTTCAAATGGTTACAATCGGTCACAACGCTCGTTCGCCTGTCCCCGCACGGAAAAATTTACTTTTTGCAGGCGACTCTCATAAAAGCTATTTAATAAAATCATTTTCAGTAAAAACTTCATAATAAGGCACAGGTACACGTTTCCCATATATTTTAGGCAATACATCATATATAAAATTAGCATCTTTATTTGCCATCAAGCATGGCTGCTTTTTACCATATGCAAAATATTTTATACTTAACCCTCGTTTAATAATATCTTTTAGCGGTTCATCAAAAAAATTACCCAGAGAAATATGCATATAAGGACATGGCATTACATCACCATATTTTGTAACAGATATCATTCTCTTTACTGCTATACAACCGATATCAATTCCATAGGCAGGAGTTAAATGGGTAAAAACATTATATTCCTTTTCAAGTTCATTAAGGTATTCCCATTCTTCATTGCCACATACAACATCAAAGTTACCTTCCCATGCCCCTACTGGTTTGGCAAAAGTCACAAAAACTCCCACCCCTTTATCATTTGCAAATTTAAGAAATTTAAGAAATTCTTTTGATTTTGCTCGTTGTTTCCAGACCACAGTAGCAATAATAATATACAAACCAGCTTCCAGACAGGCATCAATTGCTCTAATAGCTCTTTCATAAGCACCTTTTTTATTTCTAAAACTATCATGTTCTTCTGGATTCAGGCTATCAAGACTAAGTTGAATTTTATCTACTCCAATAGTTTTCAAATGTTTTGCCATTTTTTTATCAAGATTCCAGCCATTTGTATCTGAAACTATATACCATTTCTCTGGATCAATCGCTTCAACAATTTCATCAAAATCAGGAAACACAAGCGGTTCTCCACCTGTAATAACAATATTTGCAAGGCCCAGCTCATCACCCTGCCGGGATAACTCTTTTACATCATCTATAGTAAAGAATCTATTTCCTTCTTTTTTCATAAATTCCCTTACTGAACAATGCTGGCATCTGAAATTACATCTTTAATCATATTGAAATTGTATAATAGCTATACTTTCACCTCTTTTGACTTTATCATCATATTTTAAAATTTTATTATAAACATATGGTTTTTCTTTTTTTAATGTTTCTCTCCTGGATTGTTCAACAGGTGTTAAACTCATCTGGCTATTAATCATAAATTTTTCCTCCATATAATATTTAACTGAGTCGCCTGCAAAAAGTCGAAATTCGAAATTTGCAAATTGCAACTGGCGG
>OFDD01000137.1_pt1 | contig 10776 bp, 12 predicted proteins | sample 1520451 | NCBI WGS metagenome assembly OFDD01 (sample SAMEA3696446, study PRJEB22514) | metagenome | biome: water; feature: marine; material: hydrothermal vent | place: Pacific Ocean | collected 2014-08-12 | depth 1521 m
TGATAACTGTTCACTGATAACTCTTCACGGTTCACTGTTCACTGTTCACTGTTCACTGATCACTGTTCACTGATCACTGTTCACTGTTCACTGAATTATGATTTTACCATATTTAGATAAATCACCACAGATCCATTCCACTGCATTTATATTTGAAAGTGCAGATATTATTGGTGATGTAACAATTGGTGCTCAGTCAAGTATCTGGTTTAAGGCCGTTGTTCGAGGTGATGTTCATTATATCAGGATTGGCGAGAGGACGAATGTTCAGGATGGAGCACTTTTGCATGTTACACGTAATACTCATCCTTTAGTGATTGGTAATGACGTAACAATTGCTCACGGTGTAATTCTTCATGGATGCACGGTAAAGGATAGGGTATTGATTGGAATGGGAGCAATTGTACTGGATGGGGCAGTAGTACATGAGGATTCAATGATTGGCGCTGGTGCTTTAGTGCCTCCGAATATGGAAGTGCCATCACGGACGTTAGTTGTTGGAGTTCCTGCGAAAGTAAAGAGGGAATTAACAGAGGGAGAAGTACAACATATTCGGCAATCGGCCCAGAATTATATCCGTTATGTAGAAAATTACAGAAAGTCAGGGGTGAAAAATGTCAACGCAAGCTAATAATAAAAAGAAGAAAAAGATTCCAAGATGGGCTTTTGTCAAATGTCGTGGTGGTGAGCGGGCTCCCCGCTCTTTTTTTTACCCTGATGACATAAAGGATTGTAAGCAGGCAAGCGAAAAATTAGGTTCTAATCTGGTTTGTCAGATAGGTTGTCTGGGCTTTGGCACCTGCGTGGGCGTGTGTAAATTTGAAGCCATTACAATTGCTGAAAACGGATTGCCTGAGGTTGATAAGGAAAAGTGTACAGGTTGTGGCAGGTGTGTGCGTGCCTGCCCCCAGAACGTGCTGGAGCTTACTTCTGATTTAGATATTTTATTCAGGTTAAATCGTGGTGATGACTGCCTTGCTCCCTGCCAGCAGACCTGTCCTGCTCAGATTGATATCCCAAGATTTATCAAGGCAATTAAAGAGAAGAGATTTGATCACGCACTGAAGATTATTAAAGAGCACATGCCCATGCCCCTGACTCTGGGCAGGGTTTGCCCCAGGCCATGTGAAGATAATTGCAGGCGCAAACAGGTGGATGAGGCCGTTGCCATTAATTATTTAAAGCGTTTTGTAGCTGATCTGGAGTGGAAGAGCAAAAAAAGGATGCCTCTTTATGTAGCGCCGGATACTGGACATAAAGTGGCGATTGTTGGAGGCGGGCCAGGTGGACTTTCCTGTGCATATTTTTTGCGCAGGTTTGGTCATGAGGTGAAGATCTTTGAGGCCATGCCAGCGCTTGGCGGGATGTTGAAATATGGTATTCCTGATTATCGTCTGCCGCCTGAGATTCTGGAGTGGGAGATACAGGGCATTCTGGAACTGGGTGTAGAGGTAGAGACAAATGTTTCTCTTGGCAAGGATTTTACTTTGCAGGATTTAAAAGATAGGGGATATGAGGCCATTTTTCTGGCTACTGGCGCATGGAAAACCTGGGCCCCGCGTATGGATGGTGATGATGCAAAAGGTGTGATGACAGGAGTTGAATTTTTGCGCTTTGTGGCAGAAGGAAATCCGCCGGATCTCGGTAAAAAGGTGTTGATCGTAGGCGGTGGCAATGTGGCAATGGATGCGGCAAGAACAGCCATTCGACTGGGAGCTGAGGAAGTTTGCGTAATTTATCGTCGTACCAGAAAAGAAATGCCTGCACTGGAAGAGGAGATTGAGGCAGCAGAAGCAGAAGGAGTCAAATTTTTGTTTTTGACCAATCCTGCAAAGTGCGTAAAATGTGAAACAGGCGCTTTGAGAAGCATTAAGTGCATCAAAATGGAGCTTGGTGAGCCTGATGCCAGTGGCCGCAGAAGACCTGTGCCCATTGAAGGTTCAGAATTTGAGATGGAGGCGGACACTCTTATCCTGGCAGTGGGACAGAATCCTGATTCTGAGATTTATAAAAATGATCCTCTGGGCAGGGCACTGGAGATTACCAGATGGGATACGATTACTGTTGATCCTGCCACCTGTCAGACAGTTTATCCTGATATTTTTGCTGGTGGTGATCTGGTTATCGGCCCCATGAGGGTTGTTGATGCCATTGGCATGGGAAGGGTGGCAGCCAGAAGCATTCATAGCTATTTGATAAAGGGCAAGGTGGAAAAAGAAGTCAAGATGCTGACCGGGCTTTTGCCGGAAGTAAAGGTTGATAAACCTTTGCCTGTGCTTGAACGTCAGTCCATGCCGCATTTACCTGTTTCTGAGAGAATAGATAATTTTAATGAAGTTGAATTGGGATTTAATGAGGAGTTAGCCTTAAAAGAAGCTGCCAGATGTTTAGATTGTGGTTTGCAATGCTATGGGTAAGAAGCTTGACAGGGATAAGGCAGGGGACTATCTAATAGTCCTGGAATAAAAATTAAGGAGGATTATATAATGGCAATGCAACTGACAGATAGCAATTTTGAGGCTGAAGTTTTAAAAAGTGACATACCTGTGCTGGTTGATTTCTGGGCACCCTGGTGTGGTCCTTGCCGGGCAATAGCTCCTGTGATTGAAGAGTTGGCTCAGGAATACGCTGGACAGGTAAAGATTGTTAAAATGAATGTGGATGAGAATCCCACAACCCCTGGCAAGTATGGAATTCGTGCTATTCCAACCCTGATTCTGTTCAAAGGTGGCGAAGTAGTTGAGCAGATTACCGGTGCTGTTTCCAAAGCCAGTCTCAAGCAGATGATAAACGAAAAGGCATTATAGCAGATGAAAAAATATGATGCGCTGGTAATCGGAGGTGGGCCAGCCGGAACCACGGCTGCTTTTTATCTTTTGCGTTCAGGCATATCGCTGGCCTGGGCAGAAAAATTGTCACCTGGCGGCCAGATGCTTTTGACCGGGTGGATTGAAAATTATCCAGGATTTCCCAAAGGTGTGACAGGGTACGAGCTCGCAGAGACCTTTGTCCAGCACCTGAAGGATTTTTCTTATGATCATTTCCAGGATGAAGTTCTGGAAATGAAATTAAAACCAGGAGCAAATCAGGTCAAAATTGGAGAAGAATGGATTGAGGCCAGGACCGTTATTATCTGTTCTGGTGCCAGGTGGAAAAAGTTGGGCGTGAAAGGGGAGAGTGAGCTTGCAGGACGGGGTGTGTCTTATTGTGCCGTGTGTGATGGCCATTTTTTCAAGGATCAGGTAGTGGCCTGTATTGGAGGAGGAGATACAGCTCTTGAGGAATCTTTGTATTTATCCAGGATTGTAAAAAAGATTTATTTGATTCATCGCCGGGATAAGTTCAGGGGGACAAAGGTTTATCAGGAGAGGGTTTTTAAAAATCCAAAGATAGAGATTTTGTGGAATACTGTGGTTCAGGAATTTGTGGGCGGAAACGAACTGGATTCCCTGCGTTTGAAAAATGTAAAAACTGGCGAAGAATCTATTTTACCAGTAAATGGTGCGTTTGTTTTCATTGGTGTTGCTCCTCAGGCAGATTTTGTCCCTGAAGCTATAAAAAGAGATGAGGTGGGTTTTATCATTACAGATGCAGAAATGAGGACTAATATACCCGGTGTTTTTGCAGCAGGTGATATTCGCTCCAAATTATGTCGTCAGGTTTCAACAGCAGTCGGTGATGGTGCTACAGCCGCGCATAGTGCAAACTTATATCTGGAAAGCTTTAGTGGATAAAAATGGAGAAACAAAGATTCCATGCTTTGAGTATCCCTGGTAGTGGCTTGTTATTAATGCTGCTGCTTTTGTTTTTTTGTTCTGGATGTGGGATTATTGATTACTTTTTCTTAAGCCCTCCAGAAGACACTGCCCAGGAATTGGCTGAGGCAGGTTATGAGGCCATGCATGAAAAAGATTATAGCAAGGCCATTGAGTATTTCAGTAAACTAAAGGATCGTTATCCTTTCAGTCCTTATACCCCTATGGCTGAAGTAAGTCTTGGCGATGCCTATTTTCTTGATGAACAATACAAGGCTGCTGTTGAGACTTACAAGGAGTTCGAGTCCCTGCATCCCAGGCACGAATCCATTCCCTATGTCCTCTTTCAGATTGGCGTAGCCAATTTCAAGCAATTCAAATCCATTGATCGTCCCCAGGATAATATGGCTGAGGCCCTGGAATATTTTTACCGCGTCAAGGAGACATTTCCTGACTCAAAATACGCAAAGGCCGCTGACAAGTATATTTTGAAATGCCGCAGGTACCAGGCTGAGCATGAAATTTTTGTGGCTGATTTTTACTGGCGCACGGAAAAGTATAATTCCGCCTGGAAAAGATATGAGTATGTTGTTGAAAACTATCAAGATTTGCCAGATATAGTTCAATATGCACGGCGAAGGGGAAAGTTGGCCTATTTCTTATATCAGAAAAAAGTATCAGAGCTGAAAAGGAAACAGGAACAGGGCAGCTGGAAGCAATGGTTTGACTGGTTGTAATTTTTGTTGTTTCCAGTGACGAGTGTTGGTGTTAGTTAAAAAGCGGTCTGCGGGCCGCTTTTTTTGTATCTGAAGCCAGCTTGAGCGTTGTCAAAGCAAGGAGGTTCAATGCATCTGGATAATTGGCTGGAGCGTTTCGCACTGGATGACCAGATACTGGCCCAATCTTATGAACAACTGGGTGATGTGAAGAGATCGTGGCTCAAAAAACTTATTGCCCACCTTTACAACTATTATGGACGCGAAGATTGTCAGGAAAAGATAGTGAGCATGACTTATGCCCAGGGGCTTAAAAGTTATGCCCGGGTTTCTCCCTGGAACCTTCTGGTGTGCGTTATTGGCAGGGGCTATAGGGCTGCCAATAAAGTCATAGCAGCCATTATGCCCGCAATTATGGCCGGAACAAAAGAAATTGTTGTGGTGCTGGAAGATTGGGGAGCACAGGATTTACCTGATCAGGTTTTAGTGGGCCTGGAACTGATGGGCGTGGAAAATATTTTGCTGATGGACAAAGATGATATTACAGGGTTTGTCAGGGAGACAGGGAGTAATCAAGGCATGGATGGCCTTTTTTGTCTGGATGATAAAGAAATTGTTGAACAATTTTTTCGTGAGAAAAATTGTGTTGTCTGGGCACCGCGGCCTGTAAACCTGGCAGGGCTTGTTATTGATGAGAATGTAGAGTGGAATTTAAATGTTTTGAGCTGGGCCAACCCTGATCTTGAATTTGTGGTTTTAGCAGATAAAAAAGGTGACTGGCCGGATAATTTTCATGTCTTTGAAGGCAGTAAAAAGGATTTTTGGTTGCAGCCCTTTGATGTGGTGTTTGCGCCGGAAGTGTATTTGTTAGAACATAAACATATAAGCCTGGGCTTTGGCCCTGGCCATGAGAGTAGCTGGGTCTGGCCGGAACTTGAAAAGAAATTGTTTTTTTTGCAACAGATTGTCTGGACGTGAGGCCGTGAAAAAAAAGGGGGACATGGGCAGGACAATCGCACTAATCTGCCCTTGCCCTGGGTGGTCAGGCAGGGCTATCTCATCTAAATTTTGTCACCTAAAGAAAAATAGTGGCTATAGTTTATAATACTCTATAATTTATTAAAAATTCGACCGAGCACCTAAAATTAACTCTTATTTCTTTACTTAATTGCACAATTTATTTGTCAATTTTAGGTGCTCGGCCGAAATCCGAAACAATATCGAATGACCAAATGACCAAAATTCAAAACAAAGGGATAGTTAAAGTTAAATTTGAAGTATAAAATTCGTTTGGCGTGTCACTTTTAAATTACAAATAGGTGAGGTTTTTGATGTAAATTACGAGGACTATCATTAAAGGAGTATGCAATGTATATGCACAATCCCCCACATCCTGGTGAAATTATAAAAGACTTGTGTATCGAGCCATTAGGCTTAACTGTCACAAAAGCAGCCATAGCACTGGGCGTTAGTAGAAAAACTCTTTCTAACCTGTTGAATGGAAAAACAGGAATAAGCCCTCAGATGGCTCTCAGGCTTTCAAAAGTTTTTGGTCGAACCCCTGATGGGTGGCTCAGGCTCCAGTTGCAATTTGATTTATGGAAGGCACAACAATCTATTGATTTAAGTAACTTAAAAAGAATAAAAGTAGCGTAACACAAGATTACAGAGGACAGAGATGAAAACCAGCGCTCTTCCAGGCAATTATTTGAAAAAAATAAGAAATATCGGGATTATTGCCCATATTGATGCTGGCAAGACTACTTTGACAGAGAGAATTTTGTTTTATGCCAGAAAAATTCATCGCATGGGTGAAGTACATGAAGGCACTGCGACCATGGATTATTTGCCTGCGGAACAGGAAAGAGGCATAACCATTGTTTCTGCATGTACAACCTGTGGGTGGAAGGATAAAATTATCAATATAATTGACACTCCAGGGCACGTTGACTTCACTATAGAAGTTGATCGTGCCCTGAGAGTTCTGGATGGCGTTATTGGTGTTTTTTGCGCGGTTGGAGGGGTTGAGCCGCAAAGTGAAACAGTGTGGAAACAATCTGAAAAATATCACATTCCCAAAATTGCCTTTATCAATAAAATGGATCGCATAGGTGCCAGCTTTGAAACAGTTCTGGAGGCCATGCGCCAGAAATTGCAGGTTACGCCAGTGCCTATTCAGGTGCCTCTGGGCGAAGGAGAGGATTTTAAGGGCGTTATTGATGTTTTGCGTATGGAAAAGTTAAAATTTAATCCTGATGATCAGGGACGCACCTTTGAACGCATACCATTGACCGGAGAAGAAGAGACTTACGCGCTTAAGTGGAGAGAATATCTGTTTGAGCAACTGGCAGAAATAGATGACACCCTTCTGGAAGCCTATCTTGAAGGGCAGGAAGTCTCCCTTGATGAGGTGAACAGGGTCCTGCGCAAGGGCACATTGGAATTAAAGATAGTACCTGTTCTTGCCGGTTCTGCCCTGAAAAATACAGGCATTCAGCCTGTTCTGGATGCGGTTTGTGAGTTTCTGCCTTCACCAGTTGATGTTCCCCAGATTGAAGGGATTGATCCTGAGACAAAGGAGAAAAAGTCTTTTCCTGTATCTCACAAGTCAGCACTGTCTGCCCTGGCTTTTAAGGTGACAATGGAGACTGGCCGCAAGCTAGTCTTGTTGCGGATTTATTCGGGCAGGATAGTGCCGGGCCAGACAGTATATAATGCCAGCCAGGGGGTGGAGGAACGTGTAGCCCGTCTATTCAGATTACATGCTGACCATAAAGAAAAGATAGATGAGGCTGTTGCCGGACAAATAGTTGCTGCTGCCGGGCTAAAACATACAAAAACTGGCGACACCCTGTGTTTGCGTGAAGATCCCATCCTTCTGGAAAAGATTAGCGAATACAAGCCAGTCATATCTATGGCTCTGGAACCCAAAAACAGCGCTGAAGAGGAAAAGCTCATTCAGACCCTGGACAAGATGCTTCAGGAAGACCCAACCCTTTTTGTGGAACGGGATAAAGATACCGAGCAGATAATTATTTCTGGCATGGGAGAGCTGCATCTGGAGGTGGTACTGGATCGGATTAAAAAAGATTTTGGGGTGGAATTTCGCTCTGGTCAGCCCCAGGTTGTGTATCAGGAAACTATTGCGGACAAAGCTTCTTCAGAGGCAGAATTTGCAAGGGAGCTGGGCGAGGATTTCCATTATGGCTTTGTTCGCGTTGAGGTTTCGCCTTTGCCCAGAAATAGTGGCAATGAGATAAGATGGGAGATTGACAGGTCGGCCTGGCCAGCTGAATGGATAGATGCTGTATGTAACGGGATTGAAAATGGCTTGCAGGCAGGCCCGCTCAAGGGGTTTCCTGTCCAGGATGTCCGGGTTGTGGTGCTGGAGCTGAGAAGCAAAGAACAGGGATCAAGCCCTGTAGGATACAGAATGGCTGCGGCTATGGCCCTGAAGCAGGCTATCAGTCAGGCAAAACCTGTGCTTTTAGAGCCTATTATGTGGGTAGAAATTTATACTCCAGAAGAGTTTGTGGGCGATTGTGTTGGGCTGCTTGGCGCAAAAGGTGGGCGAATTGAAAATATGTTTGATCGGCATGGTCAAAAGGTTATACAATCTTTAACTCCCTTGAGAAAAATGTTCGGGTTTTCCACTGACCTGCGCTCGGTTTCTCAGGGAAGGGCAGCCTTGAGCATGAAGTTTGATCGGTTTGATGTGTTTTGATTAAGGGGTAAGGGATAAGGGGTAAGGGGTAGGGGGGAAGAAAGGTGAAGGGCGAAGGGTTAAAGGCAAAGGGCGAAACAAAGAGATTAAGAGACGCCAGAACTGGCGTCTCTTTTATTTTGCTTCAGACCTGAAGCATTAAGTTGCTCAGGAAAATCCACCGCTTCCACAGGATGAAGCATTGGATTTTGCTGTTTGTCCTGAGCCTGTTCTGGCAAAGACCTGAGACAGACATCTTTGAACCTGGTCGCTATTACATTTTGGGCAGCGAATCTGGTTTGTTTGACTGCCAGAGACCAGTTCTTCAAAGATGTTTTGACATTTAAGGCATTGAAATTCATAGATAGGCATTTTCCCCTCCACATAAGATTTTAAAATATAAAAGGTTTGTTTTATTTTCTTTTTTTTGGCAATAATAAAATTTGGGTCCGTAACACTTTCACAATGGATAGGAGGTATCCATCATGGCAGAAATAAAAAAAATACTTTGCGCGGTTGATTTTTCAGAGATCAGTTCAAAGGTGGCTGATTACGCTCAGACACTAGCTAAGTCTTTAGGAGCAAGTGTCAAGGTTTTATATGTTGCTCCCAGCCTTTCTCAATATGTTGGCTTTCATGTTCCTCCCACTTCCATTGAAACTTTTGTGGGAGAGATTGTTACCGGAGCGGAGAAAACAATGGATGTTTTTGTCCAGGAAAATTTTACGGAAATTGATGCTGAACCTAAGGTGGTGACCGGATATGCTTCAGATGAAATTTTAAACTTTGTTGAACAGGAAGGGGTGGATCTGGTTGTTATGGGCACGCACGGTCGCAAAGGCATAGATCGCATTTTGTTTGGCTCGGTGGCAGAAAAGGTGGTTAAAGGCGCTAAAGTACCGGTGTTAACCATTAGACCATAAAAAGCAGTGTCTTTTTTAAAGATTTTCCTGCCGGGACAGGCCAGTTGTGGGCTTGATTTAGGCAGTACCTGGGCCAAAGTGGTAAGGTTGGCTCAAAAGGGCAGAAAGGTATGTCTGGATCGATTTGCGCGATTGGCCTGGACAACACAGGATTTTGATAAGCCGGAAAACAGGGGAGCAAAAATAAAGTGGCTGTGGGAAGTACTTGGTCTTAAGGACAATACAGTTGTCTCATCTCTGGCCGGACATTCGGTTATAGTCAAGCGTGTTAAGGTTCCCAGGGCTTCAGAAAAGGATCTGGCGAACAATATAAAAAAGGAAGCAAAGCAATATATTCCTTTTGAAATTGAAGAAGTTTATCTGGATTTTCAGGTTGTCGGCCTGGAGGACAAGGATAGTCTCATAGAAGTTCTATTGGTGGGCAGCAGGAAAAACGTGGTCCATGAGTTGATTAAAGTCCTGGAGCTTTCTGGATTATCCTTGAGCGTAGTGGATGTGGATGGTTTCGCCCTGAGCAATTGTTTTGAGTTCAATTATCCTGAATTATTGGAAGAGCCGGTTTATCTTTTAGACATTGGAGGCCAGCAGAGTGTCTTCTGTGTATTCTGGTATAAGCAGCCTGTTTTCTTTCGAGAAATGGGTTTCGGGGGCAGGCATTTAACTGAAATTCTGGCAAAAATTTTAAAGGTAAATAAGTATGAAGCGGAGAAGATTAAATTGCAAGGCCCCGGTTCAATTGAGAAAAAAACAAGGGGCGAAATTGTTAGGCAGTTCAGGGCGCAACTTGATCTCTGGCTTACAGAGATAAAAAGGCTGATTGGTTTTTATTTAACTTCAGTACCAGGGGCCGAGCCAGGAAAAAGGTTGTTTTTGTCTGGAGGAGGAAGCTTGTTGCCCGGGATCAGAGAATTTTTGGGGCATGGGTTGGGCTTAGATGTTGAGTATTTAGACCCGTGGCGGAAAATGGAAAAGGATACGCATAAATTTGACATCAAATATATTGAAGCTGTTAAAGCGCAATTTGTAGTTCCCACAGGTCTTGCCTTGAGAGGGCTTGTTGATGATTAAGATAAATCTTCTTCCCCGGAGCAAAAGAGTTAAAGCTTCCCACGCTGGCAAAGAGGCGGTAATTTTTTTTCTGGGGGTAATTGTTTTGTTTGTGGGAGTTTGGGGAGTCAACTGTTGGTTGAACGCTGAAATAAAACAATTACAGGCGTTAGAACAGGAGAAGCAGGCAGAAAAGACAAGACTTTTTGTGAAAGTCGCCAGGGTTAATAAATTAAAAAAGGAACTGGAGTCGGTACAGACAAAGATTAAAATAATAAGAGGGATTAGACTGTCACAAAATTTGCCAATCCATTATATTGATGAAGTGATCAGTAACTTGCCAGAATCTAAAATCTGGTTTGAATCTTTTTATTTAGATAAACAAAGGCGCATAACTTTGCGTGGGATAGCTCTGGATAATCAAATTTTTGCTTATTATGTCCAGAAGCTACGTTCCTCTCCGTATATAAAAGAGGTACGTACCCTGAGGACGTCCAGGCGCAAAATTTTAACTTATGATCTGGTTGAGTTTCAATGTCAGATCATGGCCAGGACAGAATATTCACACAGATAACAGAGGGTGCATCCGCCAGTAGCGGGAAACCACCAATTTCAACCGTACTTCAGGGACA
>OFDD01000142.1_pt1 | contig 10547 bp, 10 predicted proteins | sample 1520451 | NCBI WGS metagenome assembly OFDD01 (sample SAMEA3696446, study PRJEB22514) | metagenome | biome: water; feature: marine; material: hydrothermal vent | place: Pacific Ocean | collected 2014-08-12 | depth 1521 m
TTTAATTCAGATATTGATTCATCTTTGAGATTTAATTCATGCGTTGCAATATTTAATTTATTTTCCAAATCTTTCTCTAATTCTTTCAATTTATTATTTAATTTAATTTTTTCTGCATTGTATTTTTCTTTAAATTCATTCATTTCATTCAATACTTTTTCTTTTTCCTTTAATATTTCCTTTATTATATTATTTTTCCGCCTATTTTTATTTTTTTCATAATATATTCCGTAAAATGAGCCCAATATAATCAATATAAGCACACCATATAATATGTAATATATAGTATCCAATTTATTTTGTGTTGTAGTGTTTGTAATATTCGTAGTTGGAGCTAATATGGCATAAGATACAGTTGAAGTAAAAAACTTATCGGAGCTCCTAAGTCGTTTATTCCATTTTATAAATATCCTTTTTCCATCTGTATCAATAGTATAATCTTGTGGAGTGATACTTAAAAGTCCCTCAGCAGGAGATACCACGGAAGCACCCATTGGAAGCTTTATAATCATTGTAAAATCGGAATCCACAGCAGGAACACTAAGTGAAAGTAGTTTCTTACTTTCTTTATCCCAAACTAAGTCCCCTGCAAATGTAATAATTATATTTCCTTTTTCACCTTTTTTTATAGGATTTTTAAATTTAATGATTACTTCGGTGGAGCTCCCTTTTAATGTGCTTGAATAGGTATCCAATTCATTAATTGACCTAACATTTAAATTAGTTATTGAATGCGGTATTATGTAAGTAATTTCTTTAATTTCTTCCGTATCATTATTATATATATCCAAATTTATTGTTGTATTTATTTTATTGTTTGAATCAATATCGCAAACCACATTGTAATTTTCAAATTTTATGGCACTGGTTGCGTTAAATATGCCCAATAATAGTAAAAATAAAAATAATATTTTAAGTTTTTTAAACCTGCTTACCATTTTATCACGGAATATATATTCTATATATCCTATATTTCAAAACTGGATATTTATATAATCAAAATAATATATAAATAAGATGTATTATGTAGCGTATTATGTGGTGTATTCTGAGTTTATTTTAACATATTCATGCCCCAAATCACAGCCAAACGCCGTATTTTCATAATCTCCCATTTTTAAATCAACTATTATTTTTATTTCCTTATTTTTCATAATATTTTCAGCTAACTTCAATTCTTCCGTCCCTTCATCTGCAATAGGAGCTCCATTATTTACAAGCATTACTTCATTATCGGAATTGCCAATTATAATATCTATTTTGTCCATATCAATATCTATTCCACTGTATCCCACAGATGCCGCAATTCTTCCCCAATTTGGGTCTTCCCCATATAGTGCAGTTTTTACTAGAAGAGAACGAACGACTGATTTTGATGCCTTTATTGCATCTTCTTTTGAAGGAGCTCCTTTTACATTTACTTCCATTAATTTTGTAGCTCCTTCCCCGTCCTTTACCATTAATTTTGCCATCTCAATACATACAAATTGTAGAGCTTCATCAAATAATTCATTACATTCGCCATAATTTACCCCACTTTCACCATTAGCAAGGATAAAAACCGTATCATTTGTAGAAGTATCTCCATCTACCACAGCATTATTAAATGATTCATTCACGGCATTTTGAAGTGATTTTGTTAAATCATTATTATTTATATTTATGTCTGTGGTTATAAAACATAACATTGTAGCATGTAGCATGTCAGGAGCTATCATTCCAGCACCCTTTGCCACAGCCCCAATTCTTACAGGAGCTCCATTTACTTCAAATTCCACGGCACAGATTTTTGGAAAGGCATCTGTTGTCATTATGGATTTTGCAATGTAATCATTGTTATTTCCTTTTTGTAGTAATTCATTTGTTTTATGTATTCTATCTTTTATAATATCCATAGGCATTTTTCTACCAATTACTCCCGTAGATGCAACTAAAATACTATTTTCTGGAATATTCAATAAATTTGCAGTTTCTTTTACCATTTCTTTTGAGTCGTAATATCCGTTTTTTGTAAAACAATTAGCGTTCCCACTATTTGCCACAATTGCCCTTATTTTGTTTCTATTATTTTTTAAAATCTCCTTTGATAAAATTACAGGATGTGCCACAACCTTATTTGTTGTGAAAGTTGCGGAAGTTTCGCATTCTTTTTCTGAATATATTATTCCTACACCGTATTTTCCTTCTTTAATTCCATTAGCGTTAAATCCTTTTGGAGCAACTACGCCATTATCTATTATTTTAAATTTAAGGTTAGATTTCATTTTTTTCACCAAAACGCAACACATATTATAATATAAAAATAAAATATACCATTACCATTATCCTACCAAATAATATAAAACTGTTGGCAATACTAAAACACACATCATATATGACATATTTACTTTTGTTTTTATACATAAAATCCCTAAAAACACCGACACCACATAAACAATTAAATAATATATTAAATGGTTGGAAAAAGTCCCCAATATAAATATCACTACACTACAAAATATCAATAAATAAAATGAAATTTTTCCATAATCTACCCTATTCAAATATCTTAAAAAATATTTTGCCACAAAACATAAGGCAAAAAACCCAAAACCTGCTATAATTAACATATATATTGCAATATCATAATTTAAATTAATATTTAGGTCTTTCATAGCAATTGCTGTTCCACTTCTCCCCTTTCCAATCAATAATAATGCCAAAACTGAAAAAACTTCATTTGATAAAGTGATGGAGCCCTGAGATACTAAAAAATTTTTAATATCATTTTCTTTTATAATCTTACTTAAAAAGAAATTTATACTGGCTCCCCCAATAGCAGGTAAAAAAATCCTAAAAAATCCCCCGACTGTTCCAGCGATGGCAGATTTTAAATGAGATAAATCGAATTCTGGAAAAGTTATAATCTGGTGAGTTAATTTACTGGTTTTTAAGTTTTCAATTAATAATGGAATGGCAAACATTCCTGTAAATATAGGAGTTAAAATATTTTCTATTGGTGGCTTATCATATAATACAACAAAACCAAGCATACCCGAAAGCACTATTATAATGGAGCTCCATATTTTATTACCTGAAAAAATAACCGTAATAACTATCAACAACAATAAAACAAAAGGAATAAATGGTTTAAATAATATATATAATCCATTTAAATCATAATTTAAGAATAATATCAGAAATAAAAAACATATCGAAAAAATTATTCCAAGAAATCCACCAATACCACATAAAATTATGCCTTCATAACCTTCCCCATTTTTTGTTAAATTATGTAGTGGTATGACAGATACAGCGGTTTCGTCATCAGGAGCTCCGATAAATGCAGAGGGAATATAATTTATAAAATAATGAGTAATGACCATCCCAATTAAAAAAGATGCGAAGCTATTTGTTGGAATAAGTGGAAAAAATACAAAAGAAATAGGTATAATCGTATTTGGATGAATTCCGGGAAGTAATCCTGTAAATATTCCGCAAATGCCACCTAAAAATAAAAAAGGCGTATCAGTTAAATTATTCATTTTTTCCCTGTTTCGGTTTTATCTAATAATTAATAATATATAATAATTATTTATATCAATATAATAATATCGATAATTAATTATTTGAACACCATTTGCATGTTTTATAACCCAAATCAATTGCATCTTGTTCCGAATAAAAATATTTTCGGTTTTCTTCTTTTATTTTCTTCCCATATGGACAATTTGGATTTATATGATATGATTTACTACTTTTTGAAGCCCAAATATTTGTTGGATTTGGTGATAAATATATATCTCTTTCGTAATTTTCCTTTTTGATTAATTTAAAATCCCCTATATCATTTAAAACTATGGTATATATCCCATTATACACACTAATTGTTCCAATTACTTCAATTTTATCCCCTTCTTTTATTGTTGGAGTTGTGCTTTCAATATAATTTGTTAGGTCTTTATTCACATTACCAAATGCCATTATTTTTAAATCCCCGCCTGTATTATCTCTTATTTTAATATAGTTTATTTTTTGAATATGATTATATTCATCTTTATATGTGTTCATGGATTGGATTATTCCTTTTATTACTACAAAATCCCCTTCATTGATTTTTGCGATGTCTTTATTTTCTGGTTCTATATTATAAATAGATAATACTCCAATCCCTAAAACCACACAAATAAACGATATAATCATAATTGTTTTGTCATTTATTTTCATAATTGATTACCTATTATATCATATTTATTGATTATTATTTTTATTTTTTTATTTATTTTTTATATTTTATTATTTTATTTATGTGCTATTGATTATTTATGGATAGTATGTATTGGAGGATTCGGAGTAGGATTTTTATCCGTAATTCAAGGTGGCTGTCCTTTAAGAAACTATGTAATGGCAGCAGAAGGGAACAAAACAGCAATTACCTACATATTAGGTTTAGCAGTTGGTGCCGTAATATTCCCTTTATGGGTAGTTCCATTTGTTAAATCATTAGGTTTATAGTGTGTTCGAAAAGTGAGTTCTCTAATGTCCTATGCCATCTTGCAGTAATTTATATATTAATTTCTATATTTATTTATATATTTTATAATATTTTATATTATTTTTTTTAAATGGTGGTGGTATGACATTAGATAAATATCTAATCACAAATAACAATACTTCTAAAAATAAAAATAAACTATACGGGTTTAAATTTAAGATTGAGGGGCTTTATTTTAACACATTTAGGAAACCACTTTCAAACAGTTTAATTTTAACATATCCAATACCGTCATTTACTGTAACTAGGGGGCTAATTTCAAATGCGTTAGGTTTAAAAAGAGATGATTTAACTGTTCAAGAATGGAGTATAAAAATAGGCATTGTTCCAATAAATTTTAAAAATAAATCCAGAGAATTAGCAAAAATATTAAAGTTAAAGGGAACTGGTAAAAAATATTCTAAAAACTACGATTCATCACCAATGTTTAAAGAATTTCTTATAACTCCTGCTTATGAAATATACATAATCGGAGAAGAAAAGAAAAAAATCGAAACTATACGCAATGCACTTTTAAATCCACAACGACCATTATATTTTGGGAGCTCCGATGAGCTCTGCGATTTGGAAGTTTCTGAAATTGTTGAAGTGGAAACCGACCATTACAAAAATTTTAACTGCATAGTGGAAGGACTGTATGAAAACTGTATTGTTGAGAGAATTCCTTATAAGCTAATAAAAAAGGATAAAGCGGGGAAAAAATGGGATAGCATATTTAAAACAATCTCAATACCATTGAAGAACATTGAATTAAAAGATAATGGATTAAAATGCTTCAAATTCGATAATGAATATATTTTAGCATATTAATTATTATATTACTTTTTTAGGTGGTGGGATATTGGATACAAATATTGGAAAATTATGCGTAAAAGACAATAACAAATATTTTCAAATGTTGGAAGGGCACACTATCGACGCTTTAAAGATACTTAAACAATATATTGAGACAAACAAGCATGAAATAAATGAATTTTGCAACAGGTGGGACATAAACACAGAACAATTTTATAAAGATTTATTTTTAATGGTTTATTTACATGATATTGGAAAATTAACAAAGGACTTTCAAAGAAATATTAAAAACAACAAGAGCTCAAACAAATATCCGCATTCTTTCTATGCGATGGGAATATTGAATAAACTGAATATCGATGATGATTATTTTGATTTTGTAAAATTAACTATATTGGGGCATCATTCTCAATTATACAACGGTCTATATAATGGTTATCAAAATATCAAAAAAACGGAATATTTAATAGATAATATAAACAAATTTTTGAGTAGTGCCAATACCGTTTATAACAATCTTAATTTTAATAAATATTTTAGATTTAATGGATTTGATACTATCGATATTGATAAAAAAGCAAAGCCGAAAAAAATATTAGATACCATCAATGATGATTTAAAATATAAATATGGTGGAAATTATCTATTAAACAATAAAAAAGAAGAAATTACAAAAATAAAAAGTATATACTGCTTTATGCTTTCAATATTAAAAACTGCGGATATATTTTCCAGCTATAATTTTGAAAAATATGTTTTAGAGAATGATTTGAATTGCAATTTATTTAACGGCGTATTAAATTCAGAAAATTACATTCCTATGTTAGAGAAAAAATATATTCCAAATTTCGAGCTCTACAAATACCAGAAGGAAATAAAAAATAATGCAAAAAAATTTCAAATACTGTTTGCACCATGTGGAAGGGGAAAAACTGAGGCATCTCTTTTATGTGCCTTTGAAATAATGAAAAAATACAATAGAAATAAAATAATATTTGCACTACCTACTCAAACAACAAGTAATTTTATGTTTGATAGGTTAAAAAAAGAGTTTGGGGAAGAAAATGTTGGAATATATCATGGAATGAGTTTTATTAAGTTAAAAAACGATGAAAAAAACAAGAATATAAACAATATACTCAATAACTTTAATGATGTTGATGAGTATGAGGATGATGATGAAACGGAGCTCCTACAAAAAATAGGTGATGAGAATTTTAAAGGGGAGGTATTCCATAAACCACTTACAATTACCACAATTGACCATTTAATTTATTCATTTATTCACGGCTACAAAAAATCAGATTTTGCGTTGGGAAATATCCAAAATGCAGTAATAATCTTTGATGAAGTTCATTATTATGAAAAAACAACATTATCTCATTTATGCGAGTTATTCAGTATATTAAAAGAAATGGATATTCCGCATCTCCTAATGTCGGGGACAATTCCAAACTTTTTAAATGAAAAAATCGATTATGATACAGTAGTTGATAATGGGGGCTTAAATTATAAACCATTTAAAATGTTTTTTAATGAATGTGAAATATTTGATGAAAATGTCTTTGAAAATATCATTAATAACTACATTGAGGGGAAGACGCAATTTATAATATTAAATACCGTTTTAAAATCAAAAAAATTTTACAAAATATTAATTGATAAATTGAAAAATTATGATATGGAAATTGATATGGAATATAATGATATAGAAAATGTAATTTTATATCATTCTCAATATACCTATAAAGACAGAACCAAGAAAGAAAAAGAAATTAAAGAAAAATATAATCAAAAACATAAAAAACCGTTTATTTTAATTGCTACGCAAGTAATAGAAATTTCGTTGGATATTTCTGCGGATATAATGTATAGTGAAGTTGCACCAATTGATGCTATTGGACAAAGGGGCGGAAGATTAAACAGAAAAGGAAAAAATCCAGATGGGATATTGAACATATACATTCCAGAGAAAAATATGCCTTATGATAAGGAATTGATGGAAAATGCAAAGAATATTTTAAAAAAATATAATTCTAATGCCGTATCTTATGGAGATATTAAAATAATGTGCGATGAGCTCTACCAAAATTACAATTTGGAAGGTAGTTATTTAAAAAGGTTTTTCAATGAAAATACATTATTTGGGCACTCTCATAAAGAAATAAGATATAGTGAAGAGGAAGGCAAATTCTTTAAAGTAAGGGAAAATAAGGCATTAAAGATTGATGTAATCCCAAACAATATTTACAACAATAACAAAGACAACTTAAACAAAGAAAATATTGTAAAGTATCCATACTATAAATTCAAAAATGAGGTGGAAAATGGAGAATTAAGACATTTTAGCATTGAGTATAAAGATGATAATAAAAAGAGCAAGCCGTATATTGTGTGCTCCTACGATTATTCCTATGAATATGGATTTGATGATGATGGGGATGATGAAGAGCAATTCAATGAGGATGAGTTTTTAGAAAATCTAAAAAACAACAATATAATGGATGATGATATTATTTAAGGGATATTATGGACTTAATAAACTCATTCAAAGATTTAAAAATAAAAGGAACGCAGATAAACTACTATTTCATCTGTAAAACAAAACTTTATCTTTTTTCAAAAAATATCCAGATGGAAAAAGAAAGCGATATTGTAGAGCTCGGCAATATCCTTCATAGGAGCTCCTACAAAAATGAAAAAAGAGATGTAATTATAGATAGCATAGCCATAGATTTTATAAAGAATAATGACGGGATACTGGAAATCCACGAGGTTAAAAAATCTGACAAAATGAAAAAGGCAGATAAATATCAACTACTTTATTATCTATTCTATTTAAAAAATAAGGGCATAGAATCCGTTGGAGTAATTAACTATCCTTCAAAACATAAGGTAGAAAAAATAACACTTACCAAAGAGAATGAAAAAGAATTGATGAAAATTATTGAGGATATTGAAAACATAATAAAAAGTCGCAAACCGATAAAACCAGAGAGAAAGAGCTATTGCAAAAAATGTGCATACTACGAGTTTTGCTTTTCATAGGGGGAGAAATCATGAAATCAAATAAATACCTTACAACTGATGGAAAACTTACAAGAAAAGAAAACACCGTATATTTTACAGATAAAAATGGAAAAAGAACACCAATTCCAGTTGAAAAAATATATGCAATTTACAGCTACGGTAGTTTATCATACACTTCAAAGGTTGTTGAGTTGTTGGCAAAGCATAATATCCCAATTCATTATTTCAATAGAAATGGCTGGTATGTGGGAAGCTTCTATCCAAAGGGGGAGCGATTTTCTGGAAATGTTGTGGTGCATCAGTCCAGCCATTATTTAGACAAATACAAAAGAAATTACCTTGCAAAGAAATTTGTTGAAGGTAGTGCTAAAAATATTAACAAAAATCTAAGGAGATACAAGGTTGATTTTCCAATCGATGACATAATGAAAAGGTTGGATAATTCAAGCAACATTATAGACATAATGTCTGTTGAAGCATTGATGAGGAATGAATACTATGGAAATTTTAATAAAATAATAAATCACTTCCAATTTGAAAAAAGAACTCGAAGACCACCGCACAATGAGATAAATGCTTTAATCAGTTTTGGAAACTCGCTTTTGTATGCGACGGTGATTACTGAAATATTTAATACATACCTTCATCCTACAATATCCTATCTTCATGAGCCGTCGGATAGGAGATTTTCCCTTGCTCTTGATATCGCCGATGTTTTTAAGCCGTTGTTGGTGGATAGAGTAATATTTAATTTAATAAATAGGAAAATAATACGGGAGGAGCATTTTGAGAAGGATTTAAACTACTGTCTGTTAAATGACGAAGGGAGAAAATTATTTTTAACATATTATAAAACACAGCTTGAAAATACCATAAAACACAGAAAACTAAATAGAAAGGTTTCATATCAACGACTTATGAGGTTGGAATGCCATAAACTTCAAAAACATATTTTAGGAATGGAAAAATACGAACCATTTGTAATTTGGTGGTGATTTAAATATGTATGTAATAATTGTTTATGATGTGGGAGTTGAGAGAGTAAATAAGATTAAAAAGTTTTTAAGAACTTGGTTAAATTGGGTTCAAAATAGCGTGTTTGAGGGAGAATTAACTAAATCAGAGTTTATAAAAGTGCAACAAGGTATTAAAAATATAGTCGATAAGGAATTTGACAGTGTGATAATATTTAAACTAAGAGATAGAAAGTTTATAGATAGGAAGGTCATAGGGGTTGATAAAAATATTCAATCCGATATATTATAAAATAAAAAAGAGGTTTTTTATTATGAGGGTAAAGTTGGAGCTCCGAGCTGAAAAGGGAAAATTAATTCCATTCAATCATCAATATCATTTGGCATCTGCAATATATGATGTGCTTCGTAATTCTAATCCAGAGTATTCAAAAAAACTTCATGATTATGCTAAATATAAATTCTTCACATTTTCAAGGTTGAATATCCCGAGTAGGAGGATGGATAAAAATGGAATAATCACAAAAGACGGAAGGGCGTATTTGCACATCTCTTCACCAGATGACGAATTTATGAAAAATTTCATCGGCGGATTACTGAATTGTTATGGTGAGCTCGATGTTGGAGGAATTAAATTCATACCAAATAATTTAGTCGTTGAGAAGATTCCAGAGGAATTTAAAATATTAAAAACAATATCTCCCGTATATTTGAGAATGGGAGATAAAGAAAATGATAAAATAATCGATATTCTCCCCGACGATAGTAAATTTTATGAATATTTCAAAAACAATTTAATAAATAAGTATGAGAGATTTTACGGCAAATGCGATTATGATTTTGATATTGAAGTAAGGGCATTTAAAAAGAAAAGGGTTGAATTGAAAGGTATATATCATAGATGTTCTGAGCTTGTGTTTAAAGTTGAAGGAGATTATAATTTAATTAAGTTTGGTTATGAGTGCGGATTTGGTGAGAAGAGCTCCATGGGTTTTGGGATGTGCAGGATTTAAATCCTTGCTAATTATTTTTATTTTTTTGTAAAAGTAGTTATTTACTTTTTATTTTTCAAAATCTCTTTAATTAACAAGTCTCGAATCGATGGATTTTTTAATATAATTTGTTTATTTAGTTTTCCTATATTTCTTAGATATGGTAGATTTGTTATCTCACCACTTGGAATTTTAAATATCTCTAAGCCTAACTCATCTAAA
>OFDD01000143.1_pt1 | contig 10545 bp, 6 predicted proteins | sample 1520451 | NCBI WGS metagenome assembly OFDD01 (sample SAMEA3696446, study PRJEB22514) | metagenome | biome: water; feature: marine; material: hydrothermal vent | place: Pacific Ocean | collected 2014-08-12 | depth 1521 m
AAAAGCACAACTCCAGCCATAGTTAAAACTATTGGAGTTTCTAAAAGTGGTTTATTTGTTATTCCTAAAATCGGATAAAACATATTCATCAAAAATCCAACAAACATATCTATAAATAAACTCAATCCAAGAGCATATAAAAAACTTTCAATATTGCTTAATTTATGCAATTTTAAAATTCTTAAAAGTAAATATCCTGGAACAAATGATAAGTAGATAAACCCAATTAATGGTCTTAATATAGATGTATCAATTCCTAAATTGTTTAATACAAATAATCCCGATAGAGATATTTGGAAAAATAAAATGGCTATTAAAAATTTTTTAAATTTCCAATTTTGTAATTTGAATGGATTTTGTAGTTTCATAATTTCACTTTTTATTATAATCTATCTCTGGGTGCGTTGATATATACCTCTCAAACTCTTTAAAAACCTTCTCGGGTTTTAAATTCTCCATACAATCATAAGGTTTTGATATAAATCCACAATGTGGAATATAAAACGGTTTATAATTATCAGGAACAACAACTTTACAGTTTTCAGAAAATGGTTGAATATATTTATAATCAACAGGTCCAAACATGGTAATTTGTGGAATTTTAAACAATGATGCACAATGAGCAAGACCTGAATCTGCAGAGATAAAGAAATTACATTTTGATATTAGGGCAATTGTATCCCTAATTGATAATTCTTTGACAACAATTAAATTGTCTAAATTTAAACTTTTTAAATAGTTTTCATGTTTTTCATCACTTGGACCAATAAATGTTATGAATTTTATATTGCTGTATCTTTTATTTATTTTTAAAATTAATGATTTCCAATATTCAAAATCCCACATTTTAAAGGGAGGTTTGCCACTTGTTCCCGTATGAATTCCGATAACAAACTTATCATTTAAACTATTTTCGTGCCAAAATTTTTCTGAAAATTTTATTTCGTTATCTTCTAAGTAATATTTTAAATTTAACTCTTTGTAGTCGAATTTAAAAAATGGTTTTAACAAATCAGCCATTAAGTATACGGCATGTTTTTCTTCATTTATTTTTTTTGGATGTGTCAATAATAATTTTTCGAATAATTTTAAATCAGGATTATATACAACTGGAATCTTAAATTTCATGCTTACAAATTTAAACAAATAATTACAAATATATTGTGTTCTTATTTTTGCATTGATTAAATATAATATTGCACTAGATACAATACCTTGTGGTGGATAAATAGTTATTGCAAAATCATATTCTTCATGTCTTAATTGTTTGATTAATTTTAATCCTTTGATAAAGTTATTTTTAGGATTGAATAGGTAAGTATTCCTTACCCTAAAATCCTTGGAAAGTAAATCTGCATTGGCTTTTGAACTAACAAGAATATCCACATCAATATTATTTTTATTTAAAATTTCAATAATGGGTAATGTAGTTATTGCATTACCAATTCCTGAAAGAATTACAATTAAAGCTTTCATTTTACCACATTACTTCCTAATCCAAGCTCTTAACATAACCGGAAATGCTGTGAAAGGATACTTCAAGACCTTTAAACGAGAAACTCCGTGCATCCTTTTTTCAAAAATGATTGGAACTTCCTTATATCTCAAACCTTTTTTACCTGCTCTTATTATGATTTCCTGATGAATTCCCCACCTGTCAGCTTCTAAATCAAGCTGTTTAGCAGCATATTTATTAATTGCAACTAAACCACTTTGTGAATCGGTTGTTGGAACTCCCGACATAATTTTGGTAATTGTTGTAGATATATTATTACATATTATTCTATTCTTATAGTTGATATTGGCACCTTTGGTGTATTCTCCCAAAAATCTTGAACCAACAACTATATCAGCCTCATCATTTATAATGGGCATACATGTTGGCATTATATCTTCATTTCGATATTGTCCATCAGCATCAAAAATAAAACATATATCGTATGGAGAGTTTATAAAATATTTATAACCTTCTCTTATGGCAACTCCCTTACCCTTGTTTTCGCTGAATGTAATTACTTCAACACCACATTCTTTTGAAACTTTCGAAGTATTATCGGAGCTCCCATCATCTACAACTAAAATTCCATCAACAGTATTTTTAATATTCTCAATAACCTTTTTAATAGATTTCTCTTCGTTGTATGCTGGTATCAATGCTAAAAGTTTCTTGTCCATAGTATCCTCGCCGAGATTATAAAAATAATAAAAAATAGAATTAATTATTTAATATTTAACCGCTTTAAATCTTCCTCAACCATCATCTTAACCAATTCTTCAAATTTGGTTTCTGGTTCCCATCCAAGCTCATTTTTAGCCTTTGAGTAATCACCAATTAATAACTCCACTTCACAAGGTCTGAAAAACTCAGGATTAACTTTTATTAAGACCTTTCCTGTATTAGCATCTTTACCAACCTCATTAACTCCTTCCCCTTCCCATTCAATATCGATTCCTACAACTTTAAACGCATTTTCAACAAATTCTCTAACTGTGTGGGTTTCATTTGTTGCTAAAACAAAGTCATCTGGTTTATCGTGTTGCAATATCTTATACATTCCATATACATAATCCCCAGCATAACCCCAATCTCTTTTAGCACTTAAATTTCCTAATTCCAAACAATCCTGTAATCCGTTATATATTTTAGCAACCGCCAATGTTATTTTTCTTGTTACGAATTCGGGTCCCCTCATAGGGCTGTTGTGTATTTTAAACAAATTAGGTCCTGTTGCAAAAGTTTGCGATTCTGTCTGAATATCAAAGAACCATCCATCAGGAGATTCTGTATCGATAATTTTAATTACTTCATTTAATTCTTTTCTAAGATGTTCCCCTTTACCTGTTGGATTCGGAGCTCTGAATTGGACATAATAATATCTTCTATCTTCTCTATACTCACATTTACACTTTACAGTTTGATTTGAAAAGTGTTTAAATATGAATATTAATCCCAAACATAATGTTGCTGAGCTCGTAGTAAATCCTTTATACTCATATCTTTCATTGCCGTTGTTTCTTCCATCTGCTAAGTAGTATCCATCAAAGAACATCTTTTTAGTTTCCACATCTGCATTTAATATAAAAATAGGAACTCTTTTCTCATTGCTATGTCTCGTATATATGTGCTCTCTAAGCCATAATCCAAAATAAGCATCATTGTTAATATCCAATTGCCAAACATCTTTTTTACAATTTTCATAACTACCAGGACCATAACTATTCAATCTGTATGACCAGCCAAATTCATTGGTTAATAATTCAGCAATTTCTATTAACTGTTCCTTGTCTGTGCCTGTTAATCTTATTCTACCTTTCTCACTGATATATCCATCTCCAACTAAAAATCCTATGAATTTTGCCAATGATTTATCTAATTTTAAGCTTTTATCACTATTTGGATATTTAACGCAATATACTTTATCTCCAATACTAATATCTTGCGTTTTTACTTCACTATTGTCATCAGTGAAACAGACATGGTCATAAGTAGCTTCATAACATGACTCTCTTGTTTGAATCAATTTTAAAGGTTTTTTACTATCTTGATAACAAGTTCCGTTCAGTAATTTTGTCCATTCATCTCCATTCCATACATAAGTATTATCTTTGTATTTATTTAACATACCTTCATATCTGTGTTTTTCGGTTCTGAACAAATCTTCGATTGGTAATATATCAATCATGCTATCATTTAATTTTAAGATTAAAGGTGAATTTTTTGGTATGGATTCGTGATTGAACAGGATACCATTGCTCATAAATAAATCATAGCTCTCCCTGTAATTCTTAATTGTCCAAAATCCTGCCAATTTGGAAACTCCATAAGGACTTCTTGGATAAAATGGAGTGGTTTCTTTCTGTGGAATCTCCTGAACTTTCCCATATAATTCAGAAGTTGCGGCAAAATAGAGTTTTGAAGATGGCGCGTGTTCATATACGGAATTTACCACATTCAAAGTTCCACTAATATTTACATCATAGGTAAATCTTGGATTCTCAAAACTAAATCCTACAAAACTCTGTGCTGCTAAATGATATACTTCATCTGGCTGAACTGTTTTAATTACGGAATCCATAAATAAATTATCTGTAATATCTCCCCAGTGGATATTTATCTGTTCTTTTTCTTCTTTCGATAAATGCTCCAAGTTTCCCAAGGAGTTTTGGCTGTTTCTTCTTACTATTCCATGAACTTCGTATCCTTTTTCTAAAAGTAATTTTGTTAAATAGTACCCATCTTGTCCAGTAATCCCAGTGATTATTGCTTTTTTCATTGTTATGACACCTCAATATTTTTAATATCAATTTATCAATTAAATATATCTATTATCCTTCAACCATTCAACATAGTCTTTAACAGCATCTTCAAAATTCCATTTAGGTTCATAGTCCAAATATTTCTTGGCATTGGTTAAATCTGCCTGAGTAAAATCTTGATAAAACTCTTCATAAGGATTATCAATATATTCTGGTTCATAGTCAAAGCCTAAAACATTGTTTAAAACTTCGATAATGTGATTAAAAGAAACAGCATTTCCGCTACCTGCATTTACAATACAGCTTTCTTTTGCATCTAATGCCAATAAATTTATTTGAACTATGTTTTTAACATAAACTTGGTCTCTCTTCTGCTCACCCCATTTGAAGATTCTTGGATTTTTTCCATCAACCATTTGTTTTGCCAACTGCCAAACCATTGAAGCCATTTTTCCCTTATACTGCTCCCTTGGTCCAAAGACATTGAAGTATCTCAATCCAACTATATGACTGTTAGGATATTTTTCCATGTATTTTTTAGCAATACAATCGCATATCCACTTCGAAAACCCATATATATTATTAGGTTTTCCCGCATATTCTTCTTTTTGTGGAGATTTAGCATCACCATAAGTTGCCGCAGAAGACGCATATATAAATTTTATATCATTTTCAACAGCAAAATCTAAGAGTCTTCTAAACCCCTCCGTGTTTATTTGCATCATTAACTTCTGGTCACTAACTGTTGTATCAGTAATTGCCGCTTGATGAAATATTACATCAACATCTTTAAATTTATATAAATCAACATCTAAAATACTATCAGAGACTACATCCCCTTCATAGCCAAGGAGATTTTTGAAATTACCGCTGGAAAAATCATCTAAAACCACCGTATCGTGTCCTTTATCTTGCAAGTCTAATGCAAGGTTAGAACCTACAAATCCTGCACCGCCTGTAATAAGAGCTCTCATATTCACCCCTTGATTAAAATTAGTAATTTATAGATATAATGCCTGTATTTGCACATATTTTAAGTATATATTACTATATTGTTCTTTACTTTTATACTTTTTTATGTTATTACTCGTGGAGCGGGTTAGAATATATGTGTTGTTAAAATGATATTATCGGAGCTCCTAAAAAAATACCGCCTAAAAAAGAGAATAGATAAATTTATAATAGCTATGCAAGATTCAATTTAGAAATTATCAGTTTTATAATGGTAGTTATAACAATTTTAGTAACCATTACTATTTCACCAAACATGGAATTATTATTTTCAAGTATCTCATTTTCTTTTATGGCATAGTATCCTGATTTTGTTATGCTCATAGTTATTTCGCTGTTATTTTTATCGTAAATGTATGGAATATTTTTCCAAGATTTCAACTTTTCGTCGTAATATAGTATCTTTAACTCTTTATTATCTGGAACATTTAAGGATATTTCAAGCGTTAAAGGTTTGCTAAATTCTGCATTTTTTGGAGCTATATAATATGCAATTGTAGTATTTGGGAGCTCCACCTTTTTTATTTGCACATCGCCTTCTGTGTTAATTTTTGTTCCATCAGATATTGTTAATGTGGCATTATCAATATGTTTTATTACTGTTCCATAAATGATATTTTCTTCCTGTTCTGGGTTATTATTGTTTTCAGTATTTTCTATGTTTTCAGAAGTGGTATTCTGACTTGAAGCAATATTCTCAACTTTATTATTCTCAGTATTTTCAATTTCCTGACTCTTTGGTTTGTAGTAATTAATATATATGATTTTGCTGTTTTCGTTATCGTATGCGTCTTTTGCAGTTATTTTAAATGTATTTTCCCCCTCTTTTAAATTAAGAGTGCCTGTGTAATGACTGCTTGATTCATTATAACCCAGCCTATTACCGTTTAGGTAGAATTTTATCGTATAATCCGATACATCTTCAACAATTGCTTCAAAATCTACGGTGGAAGTAGTATAATCTCTTTTTGATGGAGATAATATTGTTATTTTTGGAGGTTCGTTGTCGGTGTTATTTGTAGTATTTGTGGTATCTACTACTGATGGAGCAGGTGGAGCTGGAGTATCGCCTTTAATTATAATTTCTTTATTTACGCCACCAACACTCAAATATATTGTTGTTCCTTCTGGAATGTTGTTTGTTTTGTATGCGTATTTAAAATTACCATTCTCATCTGCATTTATTGTTGTTGAAGCTATTATTTTTAGTTTTACAGGTTTTGATTGGTCTTTTATAGTCCCTCCAATTGTCATATCATAAGTTCCCTCAGGAACATTGGATTTAGAAACTGTTGCTATGCCATTACTGTCTGCACTAGAACTTATGGTAATCCATATTCCCATATTTACGCATACATATGCGTCATTTACATTTTCAGCAATAACCTTAAAATTATTTGGTGGGCTCGGAAGCTCAACCCCATACATATCATACCCATAATCAGGTAGTAATATTTTTGTAGGATTTACTTCAAACCATGCTTGACAGTTTATAGCTTCATTTGGTGATGCTTTTCCTGTTAATGTAATGGTATCTCCCACTACTGGATTTGAAGGAGATATTTCAATATCCGAAACTGCATAAATCGGAGAAATTAAAATTCCAAATAATATTATCATAAAAATTTTTTTATTGATATTGACCACCCCTTGGTGTAATTTAGTATAAATCAATCATAAAATTTAACATATTTATAATTTTTTATGAATTTCAATGCTCGAAAAATAAAAGAAAAAAAGAAAAGAACTTATTAATTTAGGTTATGAACATTTATTGTTGTTCCACTGCAACAATCTTTTTATCTACTGTATCATATACTACGCCAATAACATAAGCGTTTGATATGTTTTTAACTTTTAATGTATCTTTATTCTCTTTCGTTATCTCATCACTATATGATACTGATGCGGCGCTATTAAATATCGTTCCAGATATGTCTTGTATTTTTTTAGCACTTAATGTTATGAAATCGTTGTTTTCCACAATTATTTCGCTTCCACTATTTCCAACTACTGATACATTGAATAAATTATTGTTTGGATTTGTTCCAACCACATTTAATTTTATTCCTACGGTTTTATCTATCCTTGCCAATCCATATCTTACATCGTTTGTAGGCGTATCGTTTAATGACATATTATAGAACGATTGATTATTTACATCTGTTCTATTGAAGGTCAATGTTAAATTATATTTCATTACTTCAAATCCACCTATTGCAAGGATTTTAACATCGTCATCTGTGGTCTTAACCCCGTTTCCTTCGGTAATTATTACGAAGTAGTCAGCCTTGCTATCATCTGCATTAATGGTGAATTCTGCTTTACCGCTTGATACTGTTGCTGTATTAATATAGCTTGTATTCAAACTGTTTATTAATCCTGTTGCATTACCATCCAATAGTGCATTTATATTATCCCTAAATGTATCTCTTGTGGTAATTATGTTTAATGAAACATTCTTGCCGTTCATATCTGCGTTGTTGTATGTAATTGTAATTGTATCTCCATCGTATGAGACTTTATTGAAGTTATTCATTGCTTCAATTACTGATTCAAAGCTTTCATTATCTTTGAAGCATATTTCTACATTCTTAGTTGTATCTTTTTTATCTACAACGGTTGCATCTGCTGTTATTGTTGGTATGTTTATGGTTTTTGTTCCTGTGATTGATAATGTATTGCTGTCTTGTCCTTCAAATTCAACAATCTTATCGTCTGCTATAACTTTTATTGCTGGTTTTTCTTCAACTGGCTGAGTTAATGAGACTGTAATTACAGAGGTGACCTCATAAACTCCATCTGATACCGTTAAAGTAATATCGTAGGTTCCATCCACAGGATAGGTTATATTTATTGTTTTCCCGCCGTCAAGGTATGAAAAACTTCGATTGTCTGGTGCCAACCATGTAAATGTTAAAGTTTTATTTTCTGGGTCATAGGATTCTGACGCATTTATTAATACATTTAATCCATCTCCAGTGTAGTTGTATAATACTACTGACGGGTCGTTCGTTACATTTACACTTAATGTAATGCTTAATAATGGGTCTTCGGTCATATATAATGTTACAATACCATGCGTTGCATCATAATTATAGTAATTTGGCTGGTCTTTGGTTTGGTCGTATGCTGGAATATCTCCCAATCCTTCTTTAAATACTTCGCTCACTGAGTTATTACCAACAGGTATTGCAATTACGACATAAGTATCGGTTGTATTTTCGAATACAATTTCAGTGTTTATTGTTGCTTCATTTGTAGTCTCATCAAATGTAATATTATTAATATCGACTGAGACATTATTTACATCTTTACTTGCAATGACAACTGGTGTCATAAGTTCTTCCGTTAGCGTAGAAGTATTTTGAATTTCTTCTGCCCTGTCTAACGCATCTTTAACATTTTCTAAGTGAATTGTGGTGTTTTCTATTGCCGATGTGTTTGAAGTGTTTGTTGTTGGAACTGCAAATTCTATTGTTTTCCCACTAACGGTTGTTGTAATACTAAACACATCAGTTTTTGAATCATTTATTGTAATATTTGTAGTATCTGCAACTGTTGTATTCACAACCTGCAATGAAACTGTACTGCCGTTTGATGTGGTTATATCTTGCTGTTCTGGAACTGCAATATCTAATGTAAATGTCTTATTTATTTCTGGATGACCATCCAAAGCAAATGTAATACTTGCCTGATAAGACTTTCCAGAACCTAATGCTGATGTATTTGTAATGTTATATACAACTATTTCATTTGAATTTGCATCAACTGTTAAATCTCCACTCATTGAAACACTGAGATCTGAGCTCACATTTGTTGTGTTTATAATTGATATGGCGGTATCGTGGTAGTTTGTAATCGTTATTGGAATTGATTCATCTACATTCTCAGTAACTTTTGATATATACTCCTGATTTACATCAAAGTATCTTAGATTTAAACTATCTGATTCTGATACCAATTGTCCGTTATCATCATAAACTTCTAATTTTGCAGTGTATATTCCCTGCATTAAGTAGTTTCTTGATGTGTTCAAATAGTATGATTTCCCTGATATGTCTTTTTCTTGCTCAGTTCCATCACCGTATTTTAATACAATCTTTTTTAATCCATTATCATCGCTTACATTTATAATAAATGTTGCTTTTAAACCATCAATTGAAGCTTCGAATTTATTTATCACTGGTTTGTTATCTACTGTTGGTGTTGATGTCGATGTCGATGATGTTCCTCCGCCTCCTCCTGATGAGGTTATTCCCGTAGAGGATAATCCATGTGTAGTTGCAATATTTGATACGATATTTGATAACGATGTATCATCACTTGAAATTGAAATTCCTGATGAAAATGTAAGTTTTGATACTATATTACTTATAATACCTTCATCTGATTTTGGAATTGGAGCTATTGAACCCACATAACCATTAACGAAACTTACTACTGCATCTAATATTGGATTGTTAGTTTTTTCAGCATAAACAACTGCAACATCTTTGTTTTCAGCATTTGGATTTATTTTTGTAACATATGCTAATGCAGTTCTTACAGCTGAATCATCACTACCTGATGCGATTATCGTATTTTCTGCGTTTTTTGACAGCGTATTTTCTATAATTCTTGGAGCTCCGCTACCAATAATTATAGCATTCTTTGGTTTTGCAGTCTCTAATATTTTTGCCAATCCTTCATCTTTACCTAACCCATAGTATAATACAGGAGCTCCGAAACTCACTGCCACAGGACTTATTTTTTCATTAAATCCTTCTACAACTACAAGGTTATCTAATAATTCTGGTTTTTCCGCTTTAATTAATTCATACATTTTTTGGGAAGTTTCGATTCTAGTTTCCCCCCAAACTCTTTGAGTAGTTATTTTTAATCCTTTTATCTGGTTCTCTACATTGGTGCTAACTGCAACCGAACCACCGACAATTATTACCTTGTCAATATTATTTCTTTCAAGTTCTCTTTTAGCATCATCTGATAATTCACCTGTTGGCGTATATATCAGTTTATATCCCATTGCTTTGGCATAAGGTGCCGCAACAATGGCATCTGCTGGTGTTGATACTACAACTGCTACATTTTCAGCAATTCCTGACGCAAAACTAAGTGGTAATGCACCTAAAATTACCATCAAAGATAGCAGTATGGAATAGATTTTCATAACAATCCTCCTACATTTTTATTCGACATATAAAAATAAATAATAATAAATATATAAATAATAAATATAATATTCTATATAATTTTATTATATATTAACTTTACTAT
>OFDD01000147.1_pt1 | contig 10311 bp, 8 predicted proteins | sample 1520451 | NCBI WGS metagenome assembly OFDD01 (sample SAMEA3696446, study PRJEB22514) | metagenome | biome: water; feature: marine; material: hydrothermal vent | place: Pacific Ocean | collected 2014-08-12 | depth 1521 m
TTTTATAATTTACTGAAAAAATTGAACATTTTTTTAACTCAGAAAGTTGAGTTACTAAAATGAACCGATATTACAGCCTGGCAACTTATCTCCGCGCCCGTTTTGGACAACGGGTCCAAAAAATTCCCTTAGACGCCGATTTTTCCTGCCCCAACCGGGATGGCACAATTTCCAGGAATGGCTGTATTTTTTGCAACCCAAAGGGGTCAGGGACTGGACTGGGCGCCAGAGGTTTAAGCCTGGAGAAACAATATTTATTCTGGCAAGAAAAGTTTTCAAAAAAATATAAAGCCAGACTGTTTCTGGCCTATCTTCAATCATATAGCAACACCTACGGCCCGTTAAAAAAAATTGAAAACATGCTTAAAAGGCTTGAAAAGCTACCCGGGCTAGCGGGCTTATGCCTTGGGACCAGACCTGATTGCCTGGACAAAGATAAATTAAGCCTTTTAGCTTCTTACCCCTTTCAGGAAATCTGGCTTGAGCTTGGTTTACAAAGTTCCAACAACCACACTCTGGAGATTATTAACCGGGGCCACAAAGCTGAAGATTTTGCATGGGCTGTTAAGCTCGCCCATAAAATGGGCATCAAAACCTGCGCTCATGTCATTGCTGGCCTACCCCAGGAAACAATGAAAGATTTCCTGCAAACCATTAATTTTTTAAACGACCTGCCCATATCAGGCATTAAAATCCATAATCTCTATATTTGCAAGCACACCACTCTGGCCAAACTCTGGCGGACAGGGGCTTACACGCCACTAAGCATGAACGAATATATTCACTGGCTCGAACGGGCCCTTTTTTCACTCAGGCCAGATATTGTTATCCACCGTTTAAATGGCGACCCGGCCAGAGGCGAACTCCTGGCTCCAGACTGGGCCAGTTATAAACACATCATTCTGGAAAAAATCAAGCAAACTCTGACTGACAAAAATCTCTGGCAGGGCAAAGCCTTACACCCCAATAGTATTCCACCCTGGTTTGGAGGAAGTTGAGAAGATAATTGGGAAAATAAGAAGTTGAGTAATTAGAGATGGAGTATGAAATTTTTACCAATTCTTTTTTCACCCTTAAAGTAACCTGGAAAAAAGGACAGATTTATTCCACCAGCATAACCAAAACCAGAAAACAAATAACACACAGCCTTTCACTATCCTGCTCTCACCCTTATTCCAGGAATATCGCCCAAAACATGGCCAACTATGAGATGCAAAAATCAGTAACATGGTCTGATGCGCCTCTTTTCTGGGAACGAGTTTCACCATTCTCCAGAATAGTTTTGACAACCTTGCTGACACGGGTTGCCTTTGGCCAGATTGTTACCTATAAACAACTGGCTGGGATGTGCGGCAGACCAAGGGCCATCAGAGCAGTAGGACAGGTCATGGCCCACAACCCCTGGCCTTTGCTTATTCCCTGCCATAGAGTGATCTCCCAAAAAGGATTGGGAGGTTATGGGCCGGGCCTTGAATTAAAAAAAACGCTCCTGCGGTTGGAAGGAGTAGAATTTGCTTGACTAAGTCCATTTTTGAGTTTAATTTATAAAATTACTTTTTTGGAAGGAGCGAGAAAAATGAAAAGAACTTATCAACCAAGCAAAATTAGAAGAAAAAGAACACATGGATTTTTGGTACGCATGAGGACAAAAAGTGGACGCAAAGTAATTAACAGAAGAAGGGCAAAGGGTAGGAAAAGATTAGCCGTCTAACTTTTCCCAAAAAATTTAAGATCACCAAACGGCCCCTGTATCTTGCATGTTATTCCAGGGGCCGTCGTTATTTTACAGCACATTTTGTTCTCTTTGTCCTTCCACAGAACCTGGGGCATTGGCGACTGGGTATTGCGGCCAGCAAAAAAATTGGCTCCGCAGTAAAAAGAAATCGCCTCAAAAGGCTAATCAGGGAATCTTTCCGCCTGCATCAAAAAGAAATAAATGTGAGCGCTGATTTTGTTGTTATACCCAAAAAAACAAGGGATTTACATAAGCTGAATTTAAAAACAGTGGAACAGGAACTCACTGCTGCAATTCATACTATTCAGAAAGATTTGTTAAGCGGGCTTCAAGCCGTTGCCAAAAACCATCAATAACCATGCGAACTTTTTTTATTTTTTGTATCTCACTATATCAAAAGTTTATTTCTCCCCTCTATCATCCATGTTGCCGTTACTATCCTACTTGTTCAAATTATGCCCGGGAAGCAATAGTGCGTCACGGAATTTTGAAGGGATTGATCCTTTCCTTTTTGCGTATTTTAAGGTGTAATCCTTTATTTTCAGGGGGATTTGATCCTGTCCCTGATAAACTGACAATTTTCAGGAGCAATAAAGTCAATGGACAATAAACGTGTACTTTTAGCTGTTGTTCTGTCACTGGCGGTTTTAATTGGCTGGAATTTGCTTTTTCCGCCTGTACCTCCAGTTCATCAAAAACAGATAAAAAATGCCACAACCAGACAATCTCAAAATTCAGTCTCAACTACTGTTCATTCCCAATCTTATGCACAGACAAAGAGCGAAAACGTTTTTAAATTTAATCCGGCCAGAGGGCAAAAAATCACCATTGAAACCCCGTTGTACAGGGCAGTGTTCAATTCTCAAGGCGGAATTTTAGAACATTTTATCCTTAAAAAATATAAACAAAGCATAGAGCCAGATGCCCCGAATATCGACCTGATCACACCAGAAGCCCTGCATAAGGGCCCGCTGGGTATTGTGTGGAATAAAATACCTACCTGGATCAAAGCGGAATGGTCAACGAACGGCGGTGATAAACACCTGGCTCCTGGACAAAGCCATACTCTGAGCTTTGTGGGCAGGTTGGGCAATCTGGAACTTCACCGCCAGTTAACTTTTTATGGAGATTCTTATCAGATAAAAGAAAGTCTGCAGTTGATAAACTTAACCTCAGATCCGGCCCGGGGAGAACTCTCTTTTATCATATCCAGCCCGGGCCTTAGCAAAGAAAGTAATCGGTACAACCGCACCCGCATAGCCTATTTCAATAAAGATGGCCTGCATGAAGAAAGTGATAAAGATGACCTGAAACCTGGCCTTAAAATCGAACCGCCTGTTCAATGGGGGGCCATTACCAGCAACTACTTTCTCCTGAGTCTAATTCCTGGTGCTACTGATATGACCTTCAAGGCCAAACTGGAAAAAAATATCTATCGTCTTGCCCTGAGTCAGAATATCCAGATTGCGGCCAATATTCCGGCCCAGATTTCATGCACCTATTACCTTGGCCCCAAAGATGAAAAATGTTTAAGTAAGGCCCCGGGTAATCTTCAAGCAGCCATTCATTATGGCTGGTTTGACATTATTGCCAAACCTTTAATCAAGATTCTTAACTTCTTCTATAAATACACAGGCAACTACGGTGTAGCCATCATTATTCTGACTATCATCATCAAGCTCTTGTTCTGGCCACTCTCGCAAAAAAGCTATAAATCAATGAATCAAATGAAAAAGTTGCAGCCCATGATGGCCAAAATCCGTGAGAAATATAAAGATGACCGGCAAAAGATGAATGAAGAGTTAATGCGGTTGTATAAGACTTATAAAGTCAATCCCGCGGGCGGTTGTTTGCCCATGTTTATTCAAATTCCTGTATTTTTTGCTCTTTATCAAGCGCTTTTAGGGGCGATTGAACTTCGCCACGCCCCGTTTATCCATTATCTACCATTTACCGACATGGTCTGGCTGGCGGACCTTTCGGCGAAAGACCCATTTTACATTACCCCCTTGATAATGGGCGCAACTATGTTTATTCAACAAAAGATGACGCCTGCACCAGGGGATCCAACCCAGGCTAAAATCATGCTCTTTATGCCTATAATATTTACATTCTTGTTTATGAATTTTCCATCGGGGCTGGTGATCTACTGGCTGGTAAATAACATTCTCTCCATTGCCCAACAATGGTGGATGCTCAAAAAATCGTAAGTCAAGAAAGAATAACAACGCCCGGTTCTTTTAATTAGCTCAGGCTCAAACAAAAAAGAGTGTAGAGTTTAAAGTCTAAAGAAACTATCAGCTATCTGGCAAACTCTTAAATCCAAAAAAATCTTAATTTAACTCTAAACTCTGCGCTCTAAGAGTCGCCTGCAAAAAGTCGAAGTTCGCAAGTTACAGCTAGCGGGGACAGGCGAACGAGTAATAATTTCAAATGGTTGCAACCGTTACAACGCTCGCTGACGCTGTCCGCCTGTCCCCGCACGGAAAAATTTACTTTTTGCAGGCGATTCCTCTAAGCAACGATTCGTTGATCTAAAATAATGTTTGAGCACAATTCCCAACCTTGCTTGTGGGCAAAGGAGAGAAAAAAATCTAATCTTAGGTTGGGAGACTACCTGAAATAATCTAATCTGCTCTTTGAAAATATGTATAACCGGGCCAATACACTTGAGTGAAGGAGTTAGCATGGACGAATTTGTGGAATTCTCAGGTAAAAATGTGGACGAGGCCATAGCCAGGGCTTGTGAACACTTTCAAACTGATCGCGACCAACTGGAAATCGAAATTATTACTGGCGGTTCATCAGGGATCTTTGGATTGGTGGGAGTAAAAAAAGCCAGGATAAAGGCCAAAAAAAGAAACAATCTGCGTGAACTTGAACTATTAATTAAAGACATTATTGCAAATCTGATCAGGCCTATGTCCCCCAACCCGGAAATATTAATTGATTTGCAATCAGAACCAATTCTGGTCACAATTAAAGACAAGGAAAATTCCGGGTTAATTATTGGTCGCGACGGTCAAACGATTGCTGCCTTGCAGTACGTTGCCAACAGGATCATCGCCAAAAAATGGCCAGGAACGTCTCGTATCCAGTTGGACACCGGAGATTACCGGCAAAAACAAAATGAAAGGTTACGAAAAACTGCCATCTATCTTGCCCAACAGGCAAAACGGGCAGGCAGGATCATGAGCACACAGCCTTTAAGTTCTTATCACCGCAGATTAATTCATCTGGCATTGCAAAACGATTATGAGGTTCAAACTAAAAGTACTGGTGAAGGCTCCATGAAAAAAGTACTTATTATACCCAGAAGAAGGAGGCGAAACAACCCATTTAGAAATAACAGGGAAACTCATTATTAAACGACCAGAGAAAAGGCGGAGAATGTTTCTCCGCCTTTTCTTTATACACAGAATCACACACCCTCACAGATCATAGACACACACAATATGTACCAACCAGATAAAAAGGACACTATAGTCGCTATAGCTACTCCCCTGGGTCCAGGCGGAGTAGGTATTGTGCGTTTAAGCGGAAAAAATAGTTTAAACCTGGCCCTGCGACTCTTTACTTCCGCTAAAAACAATTTTCAGGGTGTTAAGCCTTATCGGTTGCATCACGGCTGGATCAAAGACTTACAAGGAAGAACTTTAGACGAGGTGCTCTTAAGTTTCATGCCCGGACCAGGTTCTTATACTGGTGAAGATGTAGTGGAAATCAATTGTCATGGAGGTCCGGCCATTTTACAATCCCTGGTGGATGCCCTGATCAAAATGGGGGCCAGACCTGCTGAACCAGGAGAATTTACTTTCCGGGCTTTTCTAAACGGTCGTCTGGACTTAACCCAGGCTGAAGCTGTAGCCGAAATGATCACAGCTCCTACCAGAGCCTCTATTTCCCTGGCCCAGACTAAATTAAAGGGAATGCTGGGACAAAAAATATCAGAGCTGCGCTCAAAACTGGAAAGTTTGCGTCAGGATCTGTGCGTGGCAGTGGATTTTCCAGAAGAAGATATAGAATGTCTGCCCAGAGAGCATCTGATCCAGAAGGTAAGAGATTGTGTGGAGGAAATTGACGAATTAATCAATAATTATAACCAGGAACACATCTGGCAAGACGGCGCACTGGTTGTTCTGGCCGGCAGGGTAAATGCTGGCAAATCCAGCCTGCTCAACGCACTATTGGGCCGGGAACGGGCCATTGTCACCGATATACCCGGAACAACAAGAGATTACCTTGAAGAAAGCATAAATTTACAGGGACTGCCAGTGCGGTTGGTGGACACCGCGGGCTTACGCAAAACAAATGATATTGTGGAAAAGGAAGGTTTTTTACGTGGCCAGGAATTAATCAAAAAGGCAGACCTGTGCCTGACTATCATTGACTCCCGGCTTGGCCCCGGCAGCGAAGACAGAGATATTCTAAAAAAAGTTGCCGCGGAAAAAGTAGTCATTGTGGCCAACAAAATGGACTTATTGGACGAAGAGCCTGATTGGACCAATGAGTTTAAAGAAAAAAAACTTGACCTGATTTTTATCTCTGCCAGATATGGCCAGGGCCTTAAGGAACTGACGACTCTTATCCGAAAAAAAATCATCGGCCATAAAAAAGAACCAGAACCAGGCCGACTTGTTCCTAATTTGCGCCAGAAAAACAGCCTGCAAAAAGCCAGGGACGAGCTAAACCTCCTGATAGAGGAAACAAAAACAGAGCTTCCCTATGATCTTCTCGGCACTCGTCTTGATTATGCATGTACACTCCTGGCCGAAATTACTGGAGAAATCACCCCGGATGACGTCTTGAACAGAATTTTTGAAAACTTTTGTATTGGAAAATAAAGCAACACCCATGAACAACACTATCTGGCTAAATGTTGGTGAAGCATCAGCTGATATTTATGGGGCCTTATTGATTCAGGAGTTACTCTCAAAAGACAAGCGCTTAAACATAATTGGCATGGGCGGCCCAGCCATGCGCGAGGCTGGTCTTAACACCATAATCAAGGCCGAAGACCTGTCTGTCATGGGACTTACCGAAGTCCTGTCCGCTCTGCCTAGAATTTTGGGCTTTTTTAAAAAAATAAAAACAGAACTTGAGAGACGAAGGCCAAAAGTCCTGGTTCTTTTTGATGCTCCAGACTTCAATTTTCGTCTGGCCAGGATGGCCAAAAAATTGGGTATCCCGGTAGTCTATTATATCGCCCCGCAGGTCTGGGCCTGGCGTAAAAGCCGAATCAAATTCCTGAAAAAATTCGTGGACCGTATCCTGTGCATCTTCCCCTTTGAACAAAGCTTCTTTGCCCAGCACGGCCTGCAAACTGTTTATGTTGGCCACCCCCTTCTCCAGGTTATGGACCTGAAAAAATTAAATCAAATTGAACCTGACCCCCATAAAATCGTCATCCTGCCCGGAAGTAGAGTCAAGGAAATCAAAGCTCTTCTGCCCGTATTTGCAGACTGTTGCCAGATCTTAAAACAAAAAAAGCCTGATCTCACATTTTCCATTGTAAAGGCCCCGCATATCAACCAGGACTTGCTAAATACTTTTTGGCCCGGCAATCTGTCTGTAAGTATCTATGATCCAGAAGACCGCCACAAGATTATTGCCAATTCATGCCTTGCCCTGGCAGCTTCTGGCACAGTTACCCTGGAATGTGCACTACTAAAAGTACCTACCATTGTGGCTTATAAACTCTCCTGGTTAAGTTATCTTGTAGGCCGACTACTGGTTGATGTCCCTTTCATCAGTATGCCCAATCTTATTTTGAACCAGAAAATTTTTCCTGAATATATTCAGGACCAGGCTAATCCAGATAAAATAGCAGCTAAGGCTTTCGCCTGGTTGGAAAATGACACCCAGAGGCAAGAAATCAGGAACAAATTAACCAAGATACAACAGCTTCTCGGTCAAAATCAGGCTACCCAACTGGCAGCCAGAACTGTGATGGAATATGTGAAATAAGGGATAAAGGAACAATTATGAAAAAAGTCAATTACGGCGTTATTGGTGTTGGGCATTTAGGCACCTTTCACGCCCAGCTTGCCCAAAAAATAGATCAAATTAACCTGGTCGGCCTTTATGATATCGATACAAAAAAAGCTCAAGAAGTTGCCAGCACCTGCCAGACAAAAGTCTTTTCTTCCTTAGAGGAATTATTGGCTCAAGTTGAGGCTGTGAGCATTGTCGTTCCGACAATTCATCACTACCAGACCGCACTAAAGGCCCTGGAATACAATTGTCACCTGTTTATTGAAAAACCCATAACTTCAACAACCTCCCAGGCCAGGGAACTTATTTCACTTTGCCAAAAAAAGAAGCTGAAACTTCAGGTAGGACATATTGAGCGATTTAACCCTGCCATGTTAGCCATCAAAGACTATCCCTTACAGCCCATGTTTATTGAGTCCCACCGCCTGAGCCAATTTAACCCCAGAGGCACTGATGTCAGTGTTATTCTGGATTTGATGATTCACGACATTGATATTATTTTGCACATGGTCAAGAGCCCTTTGGCATCTATTGACGCCTGTGGTGTTGCTGTAGTCTCAGACTCTGAAGATATAGCCAATGTCCGCTTAAGATTTGCCAATGGGTGTGTGGCCAACCTGACCAGCAGTCGCATTTCAGTCAGGGCCATGCGCAAAATGCGCATTTTCCAAAAAAATCAATACATTGCCATTGACTTTTTAAAGAAGAAATCAGAAATTTTTAAACTGGAAGACTGTGATTCAACAACCAGTGCAACTGGATTTTCCATGCTCATAGATACCATAGGAATCGGTGAGAAAAAAAAGAATATTATTTATGAACAACCAGAAGTCCCGGAGGTAAATTCACTTCAGGCCGAACTAGAAGAATTTGTCCAGGCCATTTTGCTGGACAGAGAACCGCCTGTCACTGGCGAGCAAGGGCTCCAGGCCCTGGAAGTAGCCACGACTATTTTGCATCAAATCCACCACCCCAAAAAAACTAAAAATTTTGAACTGAAAATTATACTTGACAAAAGTCAAAAATAAGGACATATATTTCTTTCTGTTGATGCGGGGTGGAGCAGCATGGTAGCTCGTCGGGCTCATAACCCGAAGGTCGTAGGTTCAAATCCTGCCCCCGCTACCAAAAAACAGCTAACAATCATAAGGGTTTAGGGAGATTTCCTTAAACCCTTATTTTTTGCTCTAATCATTTTTCTTCTCTATTTCTACCCAAAATTAATTTTTCTATAATTTTCTACCCTGGCAGGATAGAAAATCTATCCTTTTGCTAGGTGAAACCGGGTGCATCCGCCAGTAGTGTCAACTGATTTCTCCTGTCCCTACTTTAAAGTTCTTCACATCCTGGGCAGAATACCTTAAAACAAGCCATCCAGAAATTAGACAAGGCAATCAACAGAGCGAAGGGTAAGATTCTGGAATTTAAAAGGGCTATCAATGAATAATAAGTATTGCAAAAAAAGGGTTGTCTCTATGCTGCCAGGTCATCAAGGAGTGTTGAGCTTTAGGAGAAAACACACTTCAGCAGGCGGTTAGTCGCCTGGATGAGACGCTTGCAAAATAATAAAAAATGATTAAATCTGAATGATGAGGAGGATTTGATATGGCTAGAACAACAGCAAATAAAGTTGCTGATTTTTTTATTCATTTTTGTCATGAGCATGGTGATTTTATATCCAATTTAAAACTTCAAAAATTGGTATATTATGCTCAGGCTTGGCACCTTGCCCTATACGATGAACCCCTTTTTGATGAACCAATAGAGGCGTGGGTGCATGGCCCTGTAATACCAGAACTTTATCGTAAATTTAAACATTATGGTTGGGAGCCTATTTCTTATGAACCAGACGAGATTGAGCTTGATGAACATACGAAACAACATTTAATAGAAATTATAGACGTTTTTGGTGGATTTACAGCATATGAACTTGAACAGATGACTCACAATGAAGCTCCATGGGTAAACGCTAGACAGGGTTTGGCAATAGATGAACCATCTAACGCTATTATTTCCCATGAAGACATGCGAAATTATTACAAACGAATTGCTAGCCAGGAAGATGATAGTGACAAATAATGGCGAAACGTATTAGAAGTAAACTGCCAGGTAAGAAATCATTAAAAATTAAACCTGGAAAGCTAGATGATACTAAAACATTAAAATTTTCATTTAAATATCTTGATATAAACCATCCAAAATTTTCAGTAACGGCTAAGGACGGGCAGTACTTTTCTAAGGTATTAGAACGTTTAAAAAAATTGTCAGAATTAAAAGTTATAGAAATATTAAGGAATCGATCTTCCTCTTTGCGCGCTCATCCTATTAAATGGAGAGAGACAACCGAACCGAGAGGCTTTCAGCATTTAAACGAGCAATTGCAAAGCGAAACACCTTACCAAATACAAATTTCTGCAAACGCACATGGTAGAGTACATGGCTTTTTTCTTGAAGATACATTCTTTATAGTCTGGTTCGATCCAGATCACAACTTATATACTCAACTTTCTGGGTTGAAAAAATGTTCAATATTTTCAATCAGTTACAGAGTCGAATTGTCAGTGTATTCAGTTTTCAGGAAA
>OFDD01000148.1_pt1 | contig 10296 bp, 8 predicted proteins | sample 1520451 | NCBI WGS metagenome assembly OFDD01 (sample SAMEA3696446, study PRJEB22514) | metagenome | biome: water; feature: marine; material: hydrothermal vent | place: Pacific Ocean | collected 2014-08-12 | depth 1521 m
TTAGAATTATGTAGTATTAAAGATGCTAAGAAGATAATAAATGAATTTTTAAATGGATTACAGGATAATAAATACCATATAGACAATAAAGATAGTAATAAAAATAATAAAAATAACAACAAAAATATCGAAGAAGTGGATTTATTTAATGCAGTAAATAGAATTTTGGCAGAAGATATAATTTCAGGAGTGGATGTTCCTCCATTTGATAGGTCAAAGATGGACGGATATGCGGTGAAATCAGAAGATACCTATGACGCAGAGGAGGATAATCCGATTACATTAAAAATAATAGACAGTATTAAGGCAGGGGCTTATTCCACAAAAGAATTAAAAAATAATGAATGTATGGAAATAGCAACAGGAGCTCCCATACCAAAAGGTGCAAATGCCGTTGTAATGGTAGAATATACGGAAGTAGATAATAATAAAAATGTAAAAATTTATAGACCTGTTTCACCACATGAGAACATTCAATATTGCGGTAGCGACATAATGGCAGGGGAGCTCCTTTTAAGAAAAGACACACCACTATCACCAAGAGATATAGGAGCATTACCTTCAATTGGTAGGAGTAATATAAAAGTTTATAAAGAATTTATGGAACAGGAAAAATCAAAAATAAACATTGGATTAATATCCACAGGAAACGAGCTAATAAATCCAGATGGGCAATTATCTCTATATAAAATATATGATGTAAATACTTATACAATAGCTTCTTCAATAATTGAAAAAGGATGGGATTTTAAATTTTACGGCATAGTTAAAGATAATGAAGAGGATTTAAAAAATAGTATTAAAAATGCTTTACAGGATAATAATGACATTATCATATTAAGTGGCGGAACTTCCGCAGGTGTAGGGGATTTAACCTCCAAAATAATTGAAGAATTAGGCGGGGAAATATTAATACATGGTATAAAGATAAAACCGGGAAAACCAACTATAATTGGAAAAATAGATAATAAATTAATAGTGGGACTTCCCGGGTATCCTACCTCCTGTTTAACGATTTTTGATGTGCTGTTTAATGAAAAAGGTAATACAATAACAGGACTATTTCCAATTAGATATATGTCCTCAAAAGGAAGGACAGAATATTTACCTGTATCGGTGATAAAAGGAGATAAAGATAATAATAATTACATAATATATCCTATTACAAAGGGAAGCGGTGCCATAACTTCCTTAACTTATGCAGATGGATATATTGTAATTAACGAAAATAAGGAAATTTTAGAAAACGAAACCGTAGAAGTCCATTTATTTGGAAATATTAAATTTGGGCTCAATATAATCGGTAGTCATTGCATAGGAATTGATGAAATATTAAGAAAAGGGCATATTTTTGCCAAAACAATAAATGTTGGTTCTTTGGGTGGATTAATGGCAATTAAAAGGGGGGAAGCAGATATTTCGGGTATTCACCTATTGGACGAAAGGGCAAAAGAGGGAGAGGAGTCATACAATATATCATTTATTAAAAAATATAAACTTAAAGATGTGGCATTAATTAGGGGATATGTTAGAAAACAAGGTTTTATGTTTAGAAAGGAGCTCCCTGTAAATAGCATTGAAGAATTAATAAACAATATTAAAAATTACAAATTTATTAATAGAAATAAGGGGGCAGGAACAAGATTATTGTTTGATAAATTTTTAAAGGACAATAATATTAATAAATCAGAGATAAAAGGCTACAATATTGAAGCAAAAACTCATTCCGCAGTTGGGGCTTCTGTTGTTATGGGAAAAGCAGATATTGGAGTAGGAATTGAGACAATAGCAGAAAAATATGGATTAGGATTTATTCCTATTGGCGATGAATATTACGATTTTCTTATTAAAAAAGATAAATTAAATGATAAAGATGTTCAAAAATTCATTGATACATTAAAAACCATAGAATTGCCATTTAAGAAATCAGAAAACACTGGAAAAATAATATATGAATGTTAAAAAGATAAAAGAAGTTTAAAGTAATTAATATTTTAACTTCTTTTTCTTAATGCTACATAGGTTGTTAAGGATATTGTTAGCAATAAAGCAAGTAGGGAAATTGGTGTTCTTGTAGGTTGTGCAGGAGGTTGTGCAGGAGCTCCATAAAAACTATCTGGGTCCATCATTCTTATTAACGGTTCGGGAGCTTGACCTTCAATAAAATCAATAGTACTTCCACTAAGCGTTCCATTGGTAACATTTCGCATAATTTCATCGGTGTTATTTACCAATGGAGCAAAAAATATACAGCCTGAATTATTTAAATCTTCAAATGTCATTGTTCCATTTGCCAATTTTCCAATCTCTTCTGGCGTTAATGACCTATTAAATACCCCAACTCCCGACATATTAACGGATGCACCATATATATTAGAACAGGCAGGTCTGTTTGCTATGTATATTGGGTCGTCTTTATACCCGTTCCATGTAATTAACGAGCCATTTTGTAAATAATCTCCACCGGAAATATGGTAATCATATCTTGGGTTAGTTTCATCATATACTTTCTGCCCGTCTTTATATATTTGCACGGTGCCTTGGTCATAAGTTAAAGCAACATGTGAATATTCATCAGGAGTTAATTGAACATCTGTTGTAATCCATGCCCAACTTTCCGAAGGATTTCCATCTCCGTTATCGTCTATGTGTATAGCATATTTTATTCTATTATCGCTTGTTAAGGCTACTTCATAAGTTCCTTCCTTGTTTATTAAGATATCACCGTTATGATTTTGTGTGTCTGCTGTTGGAGCAACCCAAAAAGCCGTTGAAAACTGGTCATTTCCATACATGCCCATATCTTCGTTATACTCCGCTCCCCCGTCAAATATCATTTCTGAATTATCTCCGTAATTAGAGACATCAGCATAAACCCCATTTAATAGTATCAAAAAGGCGGATATATATATATATATATATATTTCATATACATCACCATTATTGTTATATAATAATACACTAAAATATATTTTTCTTGTTCATACTATATATTTTTTTTGGTTTATTCGAGGTTTTCGAATAATTGTTAAATATAAAACCATTAAAGCCTCAAAATATCCTTTAAATCCATTCCCCTCATTATTTTATTTTTTATTGATTCTTCTTTTTTCTTTATGTTTTTAACATTTTCAATAATATTGTTTAGCTCTTCCTTTTTTATAATTGCTACACCGTTGCAATCTCCTACAATAATATCATTTGGATTTATTTGGACATTTTCAATTGTTATTGGTATGTTTATTTTTCCATAATTAAGCGGAGCTCCTGCATTAGGTCTAAAAGATTTAGAAAAAATTGGGAAGTTTAATTTTTGGAGCTCCTCAATATCTCTAACCGAGCCATTTATTATTACTCCTTTAACTCCTTTTATTTTAGCATTTAAGGTCGCCAATCCTCCCCATATTGCCCTATCATTTCCCTTAACATTTACCACTATTATTTTATTTTTGCTTTGAGCTATGGCTTTTATGGGAGCTCCCCAATCATCGTCTGTGGTATTTACAGTAATGGCTTCACCAATAATTAGCTTTTGAGCTGGATTTATGGGTTTAATATCTTTTAAAACCATTGCCCCAGCATCGCATATATTGGGAACAGAGCTATTTTTTAGAGTTTTCATAAAATATCTCTCTATTTTATATATTTTTTTATTACATTATTACTATTATATTTTAATAATGAAAACAATTATTTGGTGCCTTCTTTTAATTCCTTAGCTTTCGCTTCAAGCCTTTTTATAGTTTCTTCAGAATCTCCGAACTCTTCTATTATTTTTACATAGGCACTACCTACAATAACTCCATCGGCACCATTATTTACAAACGATTCAACATGCTCCTTTTTAGAAATTCCAAATCCAACATAAATAGGGTTTTTACATACTTTTTTTGTATTTTTTAAGAAGTTCAAGGCTTCTTCTGAAACTCCCTCCCTAGTTCCTGTTGTCCCATAAACAGATACAAGATATACAAATAATGAACTTGCATCATCAATCTTTTTTAATCTTTCTTCTGTCGTGTTGGGAGCTCCGAGAAAAATCGTTTTAATATCATGTTTTTTACATATATTTAAATAATCTGTTGCATCTTCAACAGGTAAATCCACCACAATAAGTCCATCTCCCCCAGCTTCTTTAAGTGATTTTACAAAGTTTTCAACTCCTCTAAAATAAACTGGGTTGTAGTATGTCATTGCCACAACAGGAGTGGAGTTGGTTTTTTTGAATTCTTTTATTATGTCAAATACTTTTGAAACTTTCATTCCATTATTTAATGCCCTAATGTCTGCCTGTTGTATTGCACTTCCATCAGCCATTGGGTCGCTAAATGGTATTCCTAACTCTATAATATCGGAATACTTAGCAAGAGCCTTCATATATTTTATTGTTGCCTCTATATTCGGGTCACCTGCAACAATAAAGCTAACAAGTTTTTTATCCATTATATCCCTCGTTATATATTTTTATATAAAATCTATTAATAATATATATTAAAACTCAATAAAATTCATAACGGTATGTATATCTTTATCTCCTCTACCTGATAGATTAATAATAATTATCTCCTCTTTATCCATTTCTCTTGCAATTTTCATACCATGGGCAACAGCATGGGAAGATTCAAGAGCTGGAATAATTCCTTCCGTTTTCGATAGCATTGAAAAAGCATCAAGAGCCTCAACATCGGTAATTCCTGCATATTCCACTCTTTTAATGTCATTTAAATAGGCATGTTCGGGACCTACTCCCGGATAATCTAAACCTGCGGATATGCTGTATGTTTCGGCTATTTGTCCATCGTCATCTTGTAAAAATTTAGACATCATACCATGTAAAACTCCTTTTTTACCTTTTAATATGGCTGCTCCGTGTCTATCTGTGTCAAGTCCTTCACCTGCGGCTTCAACACCAATTAATTTAACTTCTTTATCCTGTTTAAATTCATTAAATATACCTATGGAATTACTTCCACCACCAACACAAGCTACAATACTATCTGGAAGTCGTCCTTCTGCCTCTAATATTTGCTGTTTAGCTTCTTTACCAATTACTGACTGGAAATCTCTAACCATTGAAGGAAATGGGTATGGTCCAACAACAGAGCCAATAATATAATGAGTATTCTCAAAGGTTTCAACCCAATCCCTAAGTGCTTCATTTATAGCATCTTTTAATGTTTTTGAACCAGATTGGACGGCATGAACTTCCGCACCATGCAACCTCATTTTATAAACATTTAATTTCTGTCTTTCAACATCTACTGCTCCCATATATATTTTAGCTTTAAGTCCAAAGAGAGCTCCAACCATTGCCGTAGATAAACCGTGTTCTCCTGCTCCTGTTTCAGCAATAATTCTTGTTTTGCCTATTCTTTTAGCAAGTAGTGCCTGTCCTAAACTATTGTTTATTTTGTGAGCTCCCCCCAATAATAAGTCCTCTCTTTTTAAGTATATTTTTGCCCCTCCCATTTTTTTTGTAAGGTTTTCAGCAAAATATAATGGGGTTTCTCTACCAGCATATTGTTTTAAGTAGTAGTGGAGCTCCTCTTTAAATTCTGGGTCATCTTTATATTTTTTATATGCTTTTTCCAATTCTTTCAATGACGGCATAAGCACCTCGGGCACATATTGACCGCCATATTCTCCAAATCTATATTCCACGATACATCACCGATTATTTGTTAAATAAAATTTTATAATTATTTCTTATAATTGTTTCATTATTGTTATAATTATTTTATTAATTATTTATTAACTATAATTATTTATTCTTATTATTGCCATTATATTTTAAATTTTCAATAAACGATTTTATTAATTTCTCGTCTTTTTTATTATCTTTTTCTACTCCACTACTTAAATCCACACCATAGGGTTTAACAATATCTATAATCTCTTTAACATTATTTGGATTTAATCCACCAGCAAGGACTATATCAATTTTTTCTGATAATATTTTACTAATCCTTAAATCGTGGGTTTTTCCCGTTCCTTTTCCTGTATCTACTAATATTTTATCTGCGATATTGGTATATTTTGTAATGTTATTTATTAAATTTTCAGCATCTTTTTCAGGATTTGAACTACAACAAGGAACTTTAAATGCTTTTATTATGTTGGGGTTATAATCATTTTTTAATTTTATAATCTCATTTAAATCCATATTGCTGTGGATTTGTATATATTTTGTGCCTGTTTTTTCTATTATTTCCGCCCAATCGTTATATGTATTTACTGTGGATACGGCATAAACAGGAATTTTAGCAATTTCCATTAATTCCTTTGCTTTTTCAAAAGATATTTCTCTTTTTGAAGTGCTTTTTAATATAACTCCTGTGGCGTCGGCATATTTTTCAACTATTTTTAATTCCTCTTTTGATTTAATACCGCATATTTTTATAAACATAATATTCCTCTATTTATTGTGGTTCAATGCCATATCTACAAAATTTTTTATAATCTTTAAACCTTCTTTATCTTCCCATTCAGTCAATACACTTTCGGGGTGGAATTGAACTCCCTCAATAGGTTTAGTTTTATGTCGAATTCCCATAATTATCTCTTTATCTGTATCAATCGTAGTTGCGGTAATTTCAAAATCTTCGGGAGCTCCAAGAACTGCAAGAGAATGATACCTTCCAACTTCCAACGGGTTTTTAATATCTTTGAATATTGTTTTTCCATCATGTTTAATTTTGTTTGATTTGCCATGAACTGGCGGTATTTTTCCTACTTTTCCGCCAAATATATGTGCTATCATTTGATGCCCTAAACAAACCCCTAATATTGGAATATCCATATTTTTTATGATTTCTGGGCAGTTTTCTACATCTCTTTTTTTATTGGGAGCTCCGGGACCGGGGGATACAATAATCCCATCTGGATTTATTTTTTTAACTTCTTCAAGTGTTATGGTGTTTGGAACAACCTTCATTTTATCATAAAAAGACACATATTCCGCTAAATTCCAAACAAATGAGTCCTTATTGTCAATAATTAAAATCATTATTTCACCTGTTTTACCTGTTAATTTAGGCTCCAAAACGAACGAAGTGAGTTTTGGATTGGTTCAAACCTTTTCGAGTAAAGCGAAAAATCAGAAGAAATCCTTTGGATTTCTTTATTGCCTACGGCATCGTATAAATCCCGAAGGGATTTTGAGATTTTAAAGGTTTGCTCTTTACTATCTATATTCACTCACAATATCAAAAGCCCTCATAACCGCGGCTATTTTTCGTTCTGTTTCTAAATATTCATTTTTTGGTTCAGAATCGGCTACAATTCCTCCTCCTACTCTTAATCTAATTGTGCCGTCCTTTTCCATTTCTGCGGTTCTTATGGTAATTGCCGTATCAGCACAGCCATTTGGCGAGAAATATCCAACCGCTCCACCATATGCCTTTCTTCGTGATTTTTCGATTTCGTCAATTATTTCCATTGCCCTATATTTCGGAGCTCCTGTTAATGTCCCAGCAGGGAATGCCGCTTCAATTGCGTCATAAGGACTATAATTATTTCGGAGCTCCCCAATCACCTCACTTTCAATATGTTGAATATGGCTATATTTCAATACTTTAAAGAAACTTTGGAGCTCCACGCTTCCGGATTTACACACTTTTCTAACATCATTTCGAGCTAAATCAACTAACATCATATGTTCTGCCCTTTCTTTTTCATCTTTAAGTAGGAGCTCCGCAAGTTTTTTTGATTCTTCGTCAGTTTTTCCTACTTTTGTGCTTCCAGCAATTGGATTTATTTGCAATATATTGTTTTCCACGGACGCCATAGTTTCGGGGGAAGCTCCCACAAGACTTTTATTTTCAAATTCCAACAAAAACATATAAGGAGACGGATTTATTTCCCTTAGATTTTTATATACTTTAAATGGTGAATAATCGCTATTTACTCTAAATTCCTTTGAGATAACAACCTGAAAAGCGTCGCCCTCATAAATATATTCTTTTGCTTTTTCTACCATTTTGTAATGTTCTTCCTTCGAAGCATCGCAACCAGCAAGATTTGAACCTCCGTCTTTTTCCTCGACTATTTCGTAGTTTTTTGCCCTTTTTATTATTGCTTCTGCATTTTTCAATTCTTCGGGGGAATTATTATGTGTTAAATAATAATATCTTTTATAAGTGTGGTCATAAACAAAAACACTATTATAATATCCAAATACCGAAGGTTCTTCAATATTTCCTCCAATATAATTATGAATACAATCATAAGCAAAATATCCTAAAAATCCACCTATGAACCTTTCTTTTGAATCCAAATTTTCAATATTAACATTCATTTCATTGCTTATTTCTTTTAATGATTGAAATGGGTTGGAATTATTTGAATAAGTAGAATTATCTATCTTTGTTTTATTTTTAATATTTACAATAAATTCGGGATTTGCAGAAATATATGTAAATCGTGCCTTTGAGTAGTGTTTGTCTCTTGATTCCAATATAAACGGGTTAATTCCTTCATCTCTCAATAATCCATATAATTTTAAAGGCTCTACAAAATCAAAATTTTTTCTAATTATTTTAGTTTTTGAGTTTTCATCCGTTATGTTGTTTGTAGTCGTTTTTTTATTTGTCATATTCTTCCCCGTATTTTTCGTATTTTTGTATTTCTTTTAATTTTTTTAATACAGTTCCATTATCAATTACTTCTTTTGCAAGTTTTAGCCCTTCTTTATAGTCCTTTGCTACATTTGAAGCATAAAGTGCAGCAGCAGCATTTAATAATATAAAATCTCTATCCTCATTTATTTTCCCAGAAAATATATTAATTATTCTTTTTGCACTTTCATCTGGACTATTGCATGGAATAGGGTTTGAAGGAATTAATCCAATATCTTTTGGATGTATTTTATAGATTTTATTTTCCTCATTTTCGTTTATTTCGCAAATTATAGAGTAGTCATTTGGGTTTAACTCATCTAATCCATTTCCATAAACCACAAGAGCTTTTTTAACTCCCAGTAATTTTAAAGCATCTCCAACTTTTTCAACTAAATCAGGTGAATTTACGCCCATAATTTGATAATCTGGATTTGCAGGGTTTGCAAGTGGTCCTAATATATTAAATATCGTTTTTATGCCCAATTCTTTTCTAACAGGCATAATTTTTTTAAGTGCGGGGTGGTAATTTGGAGCAAATAAAAACACAAAATTTGTTTTATCTATCATTTTTTTGGCTTCTTCGGGGTTGCAGTCCTTTTTTATATTTAGGGCATCAAGCACATTAGCAGAGCCACTTTTTGAAGTGATGGATACATTACCATGCTTTGCGACCTTTGTAAAGCAAGATAATATAATAGATACAGCAGTGGATATGTTTATGGTAGAAGAACCATCTCCCCCCGTTCCGCAAGTGTCGGATACGCTTCCTAAATCAATTGCAATTGCGTTATCTCTCATAGCTTTTGCAAAACCTGCTATTTCGTCGGCAGTAAATCCTTTTGTTTGAAGTGCTGATAAATAAGCACCAATTTTTATTTCGCTTTCATCTAAAAGGCTGTTGAATAGGTTGTATGCTTCCTTGTATGTTAAATCCTTTCTATTTATAATTTTATTTAATAAATCGTTCATAATTTCGCCTCTACAAATGATTTAACAAATTCCTCAATATTTCTGGCTCTCATAAAACTTGTTCCAATTAGTGCGGCATCGGCATATTTTAGTGCCATTCTTAAATCCTCAATTGTTCCTATCCCACTTTCACTAACAAAAACCATATTTTTTGGAATTAATGGAGCTAAATGTTCCGTAAGGGATACAGTTCCATCGTCCAACTCTAATTTTGTAATGTCTCTGTTATTTACTCCTATCATTGTGCTGTTAGTTTCCTTTGCTATATCTATTTCCTCCTTATTATGAACTTCAACCAATGTATCCAATCCATGTTCAAGAGCATAATCAACAAATTCGGCTGTTTCTTCCTTTAATAGTCGTGCTATTAATAATATTGCCCCGCCCCCAACTTCTGCGGTTTTTTCAATTTCATCTTTTGTAGTTATAAAGTCTTTTCTTAAAACAGGGAGCTCCGTGTTTTCACATATTTTTTTAAACATATTAAAATCCCCATTAAAATATTCTTTATCTGTGATATAGGATATTCCCGCAGCTCCTGCATTTTCATATATTCTTAATATGTCCATTTCATCTCTTCTATTAATCATATTTCCATATTTTGGAGAATGAACTTTTATTTCCGCAATTATTGGATTTCTGCACTTGTGCGGAAATTCACAAATCTCTGATTTGGGTATAGAAGCTTCGCTTCTATCCGATAATTTCC